>JAABUT010001028.1_pt1 | contig 35462 bp, 29 predicted proteins | sample 5559281 | NCBI WGS metagenome assembly JAABUT01 (sample SAMN10711880, study PRJNA513359) | rock metagenome | isolation source: Antarctica rocks | place: Antarctica: Victoria Land, Ricker Hills nord | collected 2016-01-04 | reverse complement strand
CAGCGGACAATTCAACGGAAAGACACCGCGCCAACGGGCCAATCGCTTCGAGAGTCACACCGGGGGCAACGCGACCAGAACCATCAGACCAGCCAGTCCCGGACCAGCCACATCCACACTCACAGATGGCTTCGGTGGGTCCGTTGCTGGTGCCGGGCCGGTCGAAGTAGGCCAGCACGTCGGCGGCTCGCCGAGTGAGGGTCCGGCCGAGCGTGATCACCTCGGTTAGCGCTGCGGGAACGCCTTTGCCGTGCACCGGTCACATGAGGAATGCACGGATGGCGCCGGCTACAACTACTGTGACACACCGCTCCGGGGCGGAACAACGATTCATTATCAGATCGATCCGGAAAACTACGACGAATGCACGACTGGATTTTATGTCGCAAGCAAGGCTGACCTGAAAGATTACATGCTTTCGGCGGGACATTGTTCCCCTGCCGGAAGGCATTGGCTCGCCGGCCTCACTTCCGCTGATTACGTTCCGTTGGGGTACACCCATCACTCCATTTTTATTAACCGCGGTCCGGATGATGAGCAGATTATTACTATCGATAGCCCGAATTTCTGGCAGCCGCGCAGGTATGTCGTCGTATACAGATAAGCCAGAACTTTCGGGACCAGGGCGAAGAGTCGCTTGTCCGTTGGCCTGTTCTGCCTACCGGGAATAGCGTCCCACAAGCTCGACCAACAACAAGAGGGCCCCTCGCTTTGAGGGGTCCTCTTGTTGTTGGTTCGGCCTTGACGCTGGGGATTTCGGGGAGCGAGGAACGAGCGACGGCTCGCGCCACCGACCAAGACGCTCTTACTCGAAAGACCGGCCGAAAAATATCGGCCAGGACGAGTCACTCCGTGTTGGTTAGTTGAAGGTGAACACCTGCGCGGGGTTGCCATTACAGTCATACAGTTGCAGGGCGGTGTTGTTGGCAGTGTTGCCGCTGGGGTCATCAAGGCAACGGCCTGATTGTGGGTTCAGCAGCGAGCCGTTCGGCTGAGGTACCCATTTTTGTCCGCCCACGCCGTTGCAGTCGTAGAGTTCCAGCTTGGTTCCGTTCGCTGTCCCGTTGCCGTTCAGGTCGAGACAGCGGCCCAGTGTCCTGATCGTTTGGTCGGGCTTGAGCGTCCATTGCTGGTCTTTGGCCAGGGGCTGAAAGCTTGCGATCGTCAGGCAGTCATACAGCTGCACGACTGCGCCGTTGCCGCCGGTGTCATCGCCTGCGACGTCGACGCACTTGCCGCCGGGACCGATGATCGGGGTTCCTGAGGTGATGGCGAAGACTTGGGCGGCGTTGCCATTGCAGTCATAGAGCTGGAGAGCGGTGCCGCTGGCGGTATTGCCGCTGGGGTCATCCAGGCATCGACCCGACTGGGGATTCTTGAGGGAGCCGTTGGCTTGCGGGATCCATTGCTGGCCTCCGATTCCGTTGCAGTCATAGAGTTCCACCTTCGTCCCGTTGGCGGTGCCGTTGCCGGCGAGGTCAAGGCAACGTCCAAGAGTTCCGAGCGTGCCGTTCCCATAGGCGCTGCCTGACCAATGTTGATCGGCCGCGAGCGACTGGCAGTCCCAGAGCTGTGCCACCGCCAGGTTGCCGCCGGTGTCATCGCCTGCGATGTCGACGCACTTGCCGCCCGGACCGACGATGGTTGAGCCCGGCCCACCACCACTGCTGACCCCGGCGTAACCCACCGACACGATGTTGGTCTGAACGGAATTGTCAGCCGCGTCGGTCGAGTAGCCGGCCGTCATGACGCCTTCGTAGAAGGACTGGGTACCCCGGTTGCTGTTGTCGCCTCCGGTGCCGAGCACGATGGAGCCTTCTTGGTGCATCGGTGAATATCCGGCGGGCAGGTTGCCGCTGTACCAGGTCGACAGGGCGCCGGTCTGGGAGTTGCCGCCCTTGAGCGCGAACGTTGTCTGGCCGTTGTTCTTGAGCAAAGCAGTGACGAACTTGCTCGCGTTACCGGTGTTGGATGTATTGACCGCGGTGCCGCCCTGGAAGACGCCGTTCTCCAGGTCAGCTTCGACCCAGGGACCGTGTCCGGCACTGCCCGGGGCGTTGAGGAGGGCGAGGTTCAGGGCGTCCATGTGGCTGGCGCCGGTGTCAGTTTCGGTGCTCTCCACGTTTCCGAAGTCTGTGCAGCAGCCGTTGTTCACGTTCGTGCCGCTGGCCACCTCATACATGGACTCGGGCTGGCCGTTCTTGGCGATTCCGGATGTGCTCGCGCGCCGGTACCCGGTACCGGGTGGCAGGTAGATACCGTAGGCGGCGTGACCGGCAACGGTGACCGGAAGGGCGTTCGCGATGGCGCCCACGTTGGCCGGGCCCTGCACTCCCGCCGGTTCAATCGTGAGATCGTTGTGCTGCGGTGACTGGTCGTAGATCTTGGTGATGGTGCAGGTGGTGCCGGAGCAGAACGAGTCTTGCCCGGCAGCATTCGCGTAGCCGCCTGCCACGAGCAGGGCCACGTCGTAGGCGGTGTTATCAGAGGCTCGGGTCACCTGGTACAGGCTCCCATTGTAGGTTGCGTAGAGCGCGCGGACCGAGCTGTACGCGGCGACGCATGAGGTGCCGGCGCTGCCGTAGATGTCGCACGGCATAGGTGTCGCGCCGTGCGCGCTGGTGGAGACCGCGATCAGTGATCCGGCGGCCACGGCGGTGGCCGCGAGGACCGCGGCGACGGGACTTCGTCCTCGTGGTGTCGGAAACCAGAGGCGTCGTGATCTGGAACGGGTGGGCATGAAAGCTCCTATTCGTTGGCTTGCTTCGCTGCTCGGTCTTTGTTGGCCGACTTTCGACAGGTGCCTGGACACAGATTGCGCGCCACACCCAGGTGCGCAGACGGACGCGGGGCAGAGAGTGAACGCACGAATCCCGGGCCGACCGATGTCGGAATCGTCAGTGGCACCGCGGGCGCGCCGTCACGGGCACGAAGCCCGACGCCAGGAGGTAGACGTGCGGGGATCCGGGTGTCTGCCGAGGTTCCCAGCAGCTTTCAGCCGCGTTCGCTCAATCGTTCAAGCACCAAAGATATACGTGGCCCACGTCACTAAGTCAAGTACCCATTTTCGAGTATGCCGACTACCCGTCCCTGGTCAGGGCTTCGGTGGTGTCGGCGGTCGGTGGCCGAGAAGGCGCTGATACTCGCCGGACCGACCGGTTCCGAGCGCGGCAGCATCCGGCTGAACCTCCTCAACCGTGCTCACAACCGACAACACCGGCCTCGCTGTATCAGCCCTCCACGCACTATTGACGGCGCCACGGACGGCGCCTACAGTCGCCTTGCTGAAACGTTGTAGCAACTTCTCCGCGCTGCCTGATGAGTCGGTGACAGGTGACACGTGAGAGGTGGACCCGACGACGAATGAACCACCCATGCCCATCGGCGGAAAGGACAGGTCGCTATGCGTAGGTTCTGGGAGTCTCCGTGCCGCTACGTGCCGTGGCGCTTTGTCCCCTGCTCGAGTGGGTCAGCCCTGCTGACAGGACGCAGATCATGACGGTGACCCCCAGCGAGGAAGGCAAGGTCGTCGCGCTGGACAGCGTTGTGTCGCGCCAGGGAGACCGGTCTGGTCGTCTCTCGACCGGCGCCACCGCGGCTGCTTCGAGTCGGCGGGGGAATGTCACCCTCAAGGACATCGCCGCGGTTGTCGGACTCTCTACGAGCGGGGTGTCGATGGCGCTCGCCGACCATCCCCGCATCGGCCAGGCAACCAAGGACAAGGTGCGCGCGGCTGCCGCCGAACTCGGCTACGTCCCCAATTCGGCCGGGCGCGCCCTACGGTCGGGTCGCTCGGCCTCCATCGCGATCGTTGTCCCGAACACGGGTCAGCACGTGTTCGGTCACCCCTACTTCATGCACCTGCTGGTCGGCATCACGGCCCAAGCCAATGCGAGCGACGCGGCCGTGATGATCTCGACGAACCCCGACGAGACCCATGGAGTGGCGGCCTATGAAAGGGTATTGCGCTCCCAGGCCGCGTCGGGAGCCATTATCGCGTCGGCTTCGATCAATGATCCCAATGTGAATCGGATGCTCGCGGCCGCGATGCCCGTGGTGCTCATCGGCCGCTTTCCACATCAGCCGAATGCGATCAGCGTCGGCGTGGACGAGACCGCCGGTGCCGTGGCTATCACGCGGCACCTGGTCGATGAGCACGGGCTGCGCCGGATTGCTCACATCAGCGGTCCGCTGGACCACCAGACGGCGATCGACCGGTACGCCGGCTTCCGCCGGGCACTGGCCGATTCCGACCATGCCTGCACGCACACATTGGCGGTGGGTGATTTCAGCGAGGAGTCGGGCCAGGCTGCTGCCCGCGAGATCCTCGACAGCATGTCTGATGTACAGGCGATCTTCGCTGCCAACGACGAGATGGCGCACGGGGCCCTGCTCGAAATGCGGGCTCGCGGCCTGCGCGTCCCCGAGGACATCGCCCTCGCTGGCTACGACGATTTCGGTGTGTCTCGCTTGACGACGCCGGGCTTGACCACGGTCCGGGTTCCAGCGGAATCTCTTGGCCGCAAGGCGGCGGAGTTGTTGTTCGATCTCGTGGCTGGCACCATTCCGCAGCCGACGCATACGGTGCTCCCCGTCGAGCTCGTGGTGCGGGAATCCTGCGGAGCTCATCCCCTTTCGGACTAAGCCCAATTGCCGACGCAACCCCAGGTAGCACGGCACCATCCCACCCATTGGCCTCACGCCATCCTGGCGCCGGCCGCGTCTCGAAGTGGAGCGATCTGCATGCCTTTCGCGTATCGGCGATCGGCGGTCCTCGCGGCCGCCGCAACCATCGCCTGCCTAGTCGTCACCGGCTGTAGCAGCGGTTCCGGCAAGTCTTCCGGATCTTCTGGAAAGGTGGTTCATCTGAGCATGCTGACCGGCTTCACCGGCCCGGACGAACCTTCTTACCAGGCGCTGATCAAGCAGTTCAACGCTACCCATCCTGACATTCAGGTGACCATGGCCGTGCAGCCGTGGGCCACCGTCGGGCAGAAGTTACCCGCGGCTTGGGCTACCGGTCAGGGACCTGATCTGGCGACACCCAGCCCCGACCCCGGCTCGGTCTTCAACTACACGAAGACAAACTCGGCAGCGGCGTTGGATTCCAGCGTCGGTACCGGTGCGACTCAGATCAATGCCGGCGCGTTCCCACCCGCGGTGAAGTCCGCGTTCACGGTCAATGGCAAGCTTTATGCGGTCCCGGCCAATGTCGCGACTCTGGTCCTGTATTACAACAAGGACATGTTCACCCGGGCGGGGATCACCGCCGCTCCGGCGACCGAAGAGGAATTCATCGCCGACGCGAAGAAGCTTACTGTCGGGTCCGGTAGCAAACCGTCGCAGTACGGGCTCTCACTTGCCGATAACAACACCATCCAGATGTGGCCCATCCTGCAGTGGATGAGTGGTGGAGACATCGTCGGTAGTGACAACAACTGCGCCACGATAAACAAGCCTGCCAGCGTGGCAGCTCTGACTAAGTGGAGCCAGTTGGTCAGCCAGGGCCACATCAGCCCGGTCGGGCAGGCCGGCGCCGATGCCGACACCCTCTTCGCCTCGAAGAAGGCGGCTATGGAGATCAACGGCCCCTGGGCAGCCGCGGGTTACAAGTCCGCCGGCATCAACCTCGGGATCGCCGAGGTGCCAGTGGGCTCGGCGGGTCCGGTCACGCTGGCCTCCACCGTGCCGCTGATGATCGAGCGCTCGACGAAGCACCTGGCCCAGGCCGAGACCTTCCTGGCGTGGTACACGAGCCAGGCAGCGCAGACGCAGTTCTCCAAGATCTCCGGTTTCCCGCCGGCACGGACTGACCTCAGTAGCGAGATCGCCAATCTTCCGACCGTGTCCGTCTTCGCCAAGGCCCTCTCCCACGGAAAGCTGTACCTCGCGGGGCAGCAGAATGCGACCCAGATCGACTCCGATGTGTACGTACCGTTCATCCAAAAGATTGAACGGGGCGCCGACGTGCAATCGTCAGCTGACGCGGCGGCCAAGCAGATCAACGCATTGACTGGTTGCAAGTCGAGCTGACACGCAGCGGGCCGGGTCCCGGCCAGCGACCGTGGCCCAGTCCGAAAGGAGCACGATGACTGCCATTCAGACACCCGAGCGGACCGCCGCCGCTGCGACACAGCGGCGCCCGCGGCGCTTCAACAGTGCATACCTGTTCATCGCGCCCAGCCTCATACTCATTGCGGTCTTTATCGCCGAGCCGATTCTGCAGTCGGGCTGGATGAGCCTGCATGACTGGACGGTCGGGGAGGCGACCCACAAGTTCGTTGGTTTCGCGAATTATACGAAGCTATATACAGATTCCCGCTTCTGGAACGCGCTGCGGGTGACCATCGTGTACATGGTCGCTGTATCCGTCGGGCAAGTCGTGCTCGGGCTCGCGCTCGCGTCCCGGTTGCGGCGGACCACCTGGTACTCGGCTCTGCTTCGCACGGCCTACTTCTTTCCGTTCATCGCTTCACTGGTGGTAGTCGGCATCATCTGGAAGTTCCTCCTCGACCCGCAGGTCGGCTTGGTGGATGCCTGGCTGACCGGCCTTGGCATCTCGCCGCCAGAGTGGCTCCAGTCGACCAGCCTTGCCTTGCCTACTGTGATCGCGGTCGGGATCTGGAAGAACGTCGGTTTCACCATGATCGTGCTGCTGGCCGGTATGCAGCAGGTCCCCGCTGATCATTACGAGGCCGCCACCCTTGACGGCGCGGGAGTGTGGGGACGGTTTCGATACGTGACGCTGCCGGCGTTACGTCCGGCGCTGCTGTTCACCACCCTGATTGCCACCGTCACCGGTTTGCAATTGTTCGACCTGGTGTTCTCCATGACCAGCGGCGGCCCCGTGTTCCATACCGAGTCGGTCGTGATGTACCTATACCAGAGGGGATTTGTCGAGTTCCAGATGGGATACGCCAGCGCAATCGCCTGGGTGCTGTTCGTAATCATCCTGGCCATTTCGGCGCTCCAACTACGAATCTCGAGGTACCGCGATGTCGACTGACGTCCTCAAGCCAGAGAGAGCGTTGCGGGCCGGGGCTGCGAGCCGCCAGCCGTCTCAGGCGCCGCGGGGGCGTGCGGCGTTGCGGCTGGCCGCTCGGGCGGGCACGGTGCTGTCGTGGTCGATCGTCGCGATCGGCGCCCTGGCGATGGTCGTGCCCTTCCTGTGGATGCTCGGTGTCGCCTTTCGGACCAGCGCGGACCTCTATGCCGACCCGGCTCGTCTACTGCCCCAGCACTGGACAACGCACGGTGTGCGGACCGTGCTTGACCAGTTACCGTTCACCAGGTTGATCATCAACACCTTCGTGTTCGCAGGCGGAACCACCCTGCTTCTGCTGCTCTTCGACTCGATGACGGCCTTCGCTCTGGCGCGGCTGAGATTTCGCGGCCAGAACCTGGTCTTCGTCCTGGTCCTCGCCACGCTGATGGTGCCGTTCCAGGTCACCCTGGTACCGGTGTTCCTGACGCTCTTTCACCTCGGATGGCTGAACTCCTACCAGGGCCTGATCATCCCCCGGGCCACGAGCGCACTCGGAATCTTCCTGCTCCGCCAATTCTTTCTGCAGCTACCCCGCGAACTGGACGACGCGGCCCGCGTCGACGGCGCCGGAAACCTGACGCTGTACTGGCGAATCATCCTGCCCAACGCCAAGCCAGCACTCGCAGCGCTGTTCATCATCCAGTTCTCCGCGCTGTGGAATGACTTCTTATGGCCGCTGGTGGTCACCAGCGATCCGAATATGCAAACGCTGCCCGCGGCACTGACTCTGTTCTCCAGCGCCTCCGGAGTCGACCACGCAGCACTGATGGCCGGCGCCACCATATCCCTGGCCCCGCTGGCCATCGCTTTTCTTCTTTTGCAGCGCTTCTTCGTGCAGGGCGTAGCCAGCACCGGCATCAAATAATCCCGCACCTCTGAACAGAAAACGGAGACAGGTGTGTTCACCTGCACAGCCACCATCGACCCAGCTTTCGTCATCGCCGCGGTCCCACCCCGGCTATTCGGCTCATTCGTTGAACACATGGGCCGCTGCGTCTACGGCGGCATCTATGAGCCCGATCATGCCGAAGCCGACGTCAATGGCATCCGCCTCGACGTCGTCAAGCTCACCAAGGAGCTCGGTATCACCACCGTCCGCTACCCGGGTGGCAACTTCGTCTCCGGCTACCGTTGGCAGGACGGCGTTGGACCCTTGGAAGAAAGGCCAGTCTCTCTGGACCTCGCGTGGCGATCCATCGAGCCGAATACCTTCGGGCTGAACGAGTTCATGGCGTGGGCACGCCAATGCGAGATCGAGCCGATGATGGCGGTGAACCTCGGTACACGAGGGGTCGAGGAGGCGTGCAACCTGCTCGAATATTCCAACTTCCCCGGGGGCACCCAGTACTCCGATCTACGCATCAAGCACGGTGTTACCGAACCCCATAACATCAAACTGTGGTGCCTGGGCAACGAGATGGACGCACCCTGGCAGATAGGGCATAAGACCGGGCGCGAATATGGCCGGCTTGCAGCCGAGACCGGCAAGGCCATGCGCCGCATCGACCCATCTATAGAGCTGGTGGCCTGCGGCAGCTCGAGCGAGCGGATGCCGACCTTCGGGTCCTGGGAAGCCGATGTGCTCGACGAAGCCTTCGATGTCGTCGACTTCATTTCTTTGCACGCCTACTTCGAACACCACCGAGACGACCGGGCCGGATTCCTGGCCTCGGCTCACACGATGGACCAGTTCATCGAGGGTGTCATCGCAACGTGCGACCACATCGCGGCCAAGAAGCGATCACGTCGCAAACTCAAACTGTCCTTCGACGAGTGGAACCTCTGGTATGAAAACCGCCTCGTCGTCCAAGATCACCTCGACTGGGCTCACGGACCGCGCCTGATCGAAGACGAATACACCGTTGAGGATGCCGTAGTCCTCGGCAGCCTACTCATGAGCCTGCTTCGCCACAGCGACCGCGTCACCGCAGCCTGCCTGGCCCAACTCGTCAACGTCATCGCCCCGATCAGGACCGAGCCCGACACCGACGCCTGGCGACAGACAATCTTCTACCCCTTCGCCCTGACCGCACGCCACGCCCGCGGAGACGTGCTGCGCATCGAACCGGTGTCACCCAACCTGCACTCCGAGACGCGTGGGGACGTGCCCGCCGTTGACGTCACCGCAACCCACAACGCTGATACCGGTGAAATCACGGTCTTCGCGGTCAACCGCGACGAACACCAATCCGGCGACCTACGGCTGCGTCTGGCCGGCGCAATCGCCCAGGAGGTCGTCGAACACACTGTGCTCGGAGGCGCTGACTTCCTCGCCACGAACTCCAAGCAGACGCCTAATCGCGTCAGCCCCCGATCAAGCACAAGCCACCGCATCGATGGCGATCTACTGTGCATCGACCTACCGCCGGTCTCGTGGTCGATGATCCGGACGGCCCCGGCCCCGATGACCGCATGGTCAACGGACGTCGACTAGAGGTTGACCGCTTCGGCGCCGCCGTTGGCCGGAGATGCGTCACGACTTAATACAAGCTATTTTAGGTGGGTATCGTGCGGTGCGGCCGGCGCCTGGTGTAGGCGAGCCAGCACAGCACAGTCCCCGAGCCGTCCCCCGGCGGCGTCCCACCCATCCCCCGACGGAGTAGATGCATGCACGTGTTCAGGTTCTTACGGCGAACCGGTCTGGTCGCCGCCCTCCTGGTCCTCCAAGGCCTGGTGCTCGTAGGCCTGCACCAGTCGACGGCCTCTGCGGCGGCTGCCCAGCTGCCGTTCACCATCACCAACAACTCCGGCCACGCCGACGCGACGTATGTCTACGTCATCGCGCGCAACGGCGCGACCGGCCAGCAAGGTTATGACGATGCCGGCGGTACCTGGCACGCCTTCGCGTTCCCGTCCTCGATTCCCGCGGGCCAGCCGAATCCCGCCGCACCCGACGTCTCAATCCCTGGACCGGCTAACGGCACGAGCAAGACCATCACGCTCTCACCCAACCTGTCCGGCGGACGGATCTACCTGTCGATGGGGGCGAAGCTCCAGTTCTTCCTCACCACCAACGGGCTCGTCGAGCCGGCTCCCTGGGTGTTGAGCGACCCGAACGCCAACGTCCTCTACGACTGGACGGAGTTTGCCCGGGCGAGTAACGGCGGCAACGGCATCTTCATCAACACCACGACGGTCGACATGATCAGCATTCCGCTCACGGTGAGCGTCACGAGTACGGCCAATGTCACGCAGACGCAAGGCATTCCCGGCAACCGGACCGGGCTCTTCAACGCGATCACCGCACTGGGCGGCGACTGGGCGCGACTGCTCCAGACCCGCTCGTCCGACGGCCTGCCGCTGCGCGTCCTGGCGCCGGTTCACGGCATCGCGAACGGTGTCTTCAGCCCGACGTACCTGGACAGCTACATCAGCGCGGTGTGGACGTACTACCAGACTCACCCGCTGACGGTGCAGACCTCGCTCGGAAACTTCACCGGCACGGTCTCGGGCACCAGCATGACGTTCACGAACTCCGGGGGCACGGTCATCGGAACCCTGCCGCGACCGAGCACGAGTGACGTGTTCGGCTGCAGCGGGGGCACCCAGCCGCAGAACCAGCCGAACGAGACAGCAATCCTCGCCGTCGGCGCCCGCGTCTGCGCGGGTCTCAACCGGGCGACGCTGTCGACGGCCAGCCGGGTCATGTTCGACACCCAGCCGACCACAGACGCGACGAAGTTCTACCAGCAGTCGGCGTCCAATCTGTACTCCAAGACGGTCCACGCCAACTCGCTCAACGGGCTTGCGTACGGGTTCGCCTACGACGACGTCTCAGGCTTCGCACCGGTGATCGACCAGTCCGACCCGGCCTCGGCGGGCATGACGATCGGTTCGTTCGGCACCAGCAGCGGATCCACCGGTGGGGGCGGCGGCACGACCGCCGCGACGAACATTGTCGGCCCGGGTGGAAAGTGCGTCGACGTGGCCGGCGATGACACCGGCGTCAACAACACCGCGGTGCAGCTGTGGGACTGCCAGGCCGCTGCGGTGGACCAGCACTGGACGCTCACCGGTGGCACCCTGCAGACGTTGAACCGTTGCCTGGACGTGACGGCAGCCAACACAGCGAACGGGGCGCAGCTGCAACTGTATGACTGCAACGGCACCGGTGCGCAGCAGTGGGTGCTGCAGTCCGACGGGTCGATCAAGAACCCGCAGTCGGGTCGGTGCATGGACTCGCCCTCCGGCGCGACGGCCAACGGTACCCGGCTGCAGATCTGGGACTGCAACGGTTCCGCCGCGCAGAAGTTCTCCAAGGCCTGACAGTTGAAAACCCGGCCGGGCGGGGGAGGTAACTCCCCCACCCGGTTGCTTGTCAGGCGTAGGGCGGTGACATCGGCCGACGACGGCTGAGCGTCAGCGCTGGACCTCGGCCACGTCCAGGGTGCCCTTGACGAGCTCGTCCGCGACGTCATCGAGCACGGCGTCATGACCGTAGGAGTACGCGCGCAACACCGACAAGGCATCGGCCGCCGGGACGTCCATCCGAGTCATCAGCATCCCCATGGCCACCCATACGTTGGTCCGGTTGCGCGCCGACGAGCTCTGCAGCCAGAGCGGCTCCGGCTCGTCGGACCAGGCCGTCGCGGACTTGGTTATCGCATGGGCAACGGCGAGCGCGTCGGTGATCTGCTGGGTGACGGTGATCCCGTCGGCGATGCTCAGCCTGCCGAGATCCTGCTCGTTCTCCAGGAACAGGTCCAGGGCACCGACGGTGTTCCCACTCAGCCGCACCGGAAGCGACACCACCCCGCGGTAGGGCGTGTGCTTGAGGAATTCGGCACCGAATGCGGGCCAGCGGCGTTCGATCTCGTCCGCGGCGGCGACAATCACCTGATGCTCACGTGCGGCGTCCAGGCAGGGCCCCTCGCCCTGGGTGAACTGCAGCCGCTCGGCGTGGGTCGCCATATCATCGCTGCTGCCGACCGGAACCCGGAAGTCGTGGTCGAGCAGGCTCAGCCCGGCCCCACTCACGGGAAGCACCTGCACGCAGGCTCGCGCCAGCCTCACCGGCAGCAACTCCGGAATGGCGGTGCTCTTGTCCGCAGGCCCGGTCCACGCGGCTCGGAAACGCTCCGCGACTGTCTGAGAATCTGACGTTACGTCTGTGGGCGGGACGGTTTTGTCCCCGCCCCGACCTGAATCCGGAAGTCTCGGCATGTGCCGTCAGCTCTCGCCCGCGGCGGCAGCTGATCGCCCAACTCCAGACCGGCACCTCTGACGGTACAGCCACGCACGCACAGCGCAACGCAACCCCCCTAGAATGTGTCACCATGCCTGGTTCCGCTCGTCCGGTGGTCGTCGTCGGCGATCCCGTGCTGCACACCCCGACCGTGAAGGTCACTCACTTCGACGACGCGCTCGCCCGTCTCGTCGACGACCTGTTCGCCACCATGTACGTGGCCGAGGGGGTCGGCATGGCCGCCACCCAGATCGGGGTGGGACTGGCGGTGTTCGTCTATGACTGCCACGACGACGAGGACGTCCAGCACAAGGGCCACGTGGTGAATCCACGCGTGGTCAGCACCACAGGCCCTGAGGACAGGAGTGAGGAGGGCTGCCTCTCAGTGCCCGGGCCGTACGCCGTGCTCGGTCGTCCCAGCGTCGTCACCGTCCGCGGACAGGACAAGCACGGCCAGCCTGTCGAGATCACCGGCACCGGATTTCTCGCCCGCTGCCTGCTGCACGAGACCGAGCATCTGGACGGCGTCCTCTATATCGACCATCTGAACAAGCGCAAACGCAATCGGGTGTTACAGGGCATCGAGCCGTTCGACTGGAACGCACCGCTGCCCGACCCAACCGGCGCCGACACCACCTAGTGCGAGCGGTCCAGCGCTCAGCCGGGCCGCCGATCGGCCGCGATCAGCTCCGCGATCTGCACGGTGTTCAGGGCGGCACCCTTGCGCAGGTTGTCGTTCGACACGAACAGCGCCAGTCCGCGACCACCCTCGACACCGTCGTCCTGCCGGATCCGGCCGACATAGCTCGGGTCCTGGCCGGCGGCGCGCAACGGTGTCGGCACGTCGATGACCTCGACCCCCGGCGCGTCGGACAGCAGCTCCAGTGCCCGTTGCACCGACAGCGGCCGGGCGAACTCGGCGTTGATGGACAGCGAGTGGCCGGTAAAAACCGGCACCCGGACGCAGGTTCCGGACACCCGCAGCTCGGGGATGCCCAGGATCTTGCGGCTCTCGTTGCGCAGCTTCTTCTCTTCGTCGGTCTCGAACGAGCCATCATCGACGATCGAACCGGCAAGCGGCAGCACGTTGAAGGCGATCGGGGCGACGTACTTCACCGGCTCGCCGAGATCCACCGCGGAACCGTCGTGCGTCAGGGCGGCTGCGGACGAGCCGGCCTTCTGGACCTGGGAGTCGAGCTCCTCGACACCGGCGACGCCACTGCCCGACACCGCCTGGTACGTCGAGGCGATCAGCCGCACCAGACCGGCCTCGGCGTGCAACGGCCGCAGCACGGGCATCGCGGCCATCGTGGTGCAGTTCGGGTTGGCGATGATTCCCTTGACCGCCTGGTGAATGGCCTCGGGGTTGACCTCGCTGACGACCAGCGGCACCTCGGGGTCCAGCCGCCATGCGGATGAGTTGTCGATGACGGTCACGCCCGCCGCGGCGAACTTCGGCGCCAGCGCCTTGGACGTTGAGGCACCCGCGGAGAAGATCGCGATGTCGAGCCCGGCCGGGTCGGCGGTCGACGCGTCCTCGACCAGGATCTCCTTGCCCTGCCAGGGCAATGTCGATCCAGCGGACCGGGACGAGGCGAAGAACCGGATCTCGGCCACCGGGAAATTTCGCTCGACGAGAATACGCCGCACCACGTCGCCCACCTGGCCGGTAGCGCCGACCACTCCTACCCGCAGGCCACTCCGCGTTTCGGTCATCGTCCGGTTCCTCCGTACACAACTGCCTCTTCGCCCTCTTCGGCACCGAGACCGAAGGCGTCGTGGACGACCTGAACCGCGATGTCCAGGTCGGTGTCGCGGGTGACCACCGAGATCCGGATCTCAGAGGTCGAGATCATCTCGACGTTCACACCGGCATCGGCCAGCGCCGCGAAGAACGCCGCCGAGACGCCGGGGTGCGAGCGCATGCCCGCCCCGATCAGGGAGACCTTGCCGACATGATCGTCGTACAGCAACTCCTCGAAGCCGACCTGACCCTGGACCCGGGTCAGTGCCTGCATCGCGACCACACCGTCGGTCTTGGGCAGCGTGAACGAGACGTCGGTGCGCCCGGTACCGCGCGTCGAGATGTTCTGCACGATCATGTCGAGGTTCAGTTCGGCCTCGGCCAGCACCTTGAACAGTGCCGCGGCCTGACCTGGCTTGTCCGGCACGCCGACGACGGTGACCTTGGCTTCGCTGCGGTCGTGCGCGACGCCCGAGATGATGGCCTGTTCCACGGTGAGATCCTCCATCGAGCCGGCCACCAAGGTGCCAGCGAGGTTTGAGAATGACGAGCGGACGTGAATCGGGACGCTGTAGCGGCGCCCGTACTCGACACAGCGCAGCATCAGGACCTTCGCCCCGCACGCCGCCATCTCGAGCATCTCTTCGTAGGTGATGGTGTCGAGTTTCTTGGCGTTGGGCACGATTCGCGGATCGGCGCTGAACACCCCGTCGACATCGGTGTAGATCTCGCACACATCGGCCTTGAGCACCGCGGCCAAGGCCACCGCGGTGGTGTCCGAGCCGCCGCGTCCCAGGGTGGTGATGTTCTTGGTGTCCGGCGAGACGCCCTGGAAGCCCGCCACGATCGCGACGTTGCCCTCCGCGAGTGACGTCTCCACCCGACCGGGGGTGATGTTGACGATCCGCGCCTTGCCGTGCACCGAGGTGGTGAGCACGCCGGCCTGCGATCCGGTGAACGACTCCGCCGGGTAGCCGAGGGACTGGATGGCCATTGCCAGCAGGGCCATCGAGATCCGCTCGCCCGCGGTGAGCAGCATGTCGAACTCACGGCCCGAGGGGACCGGAACGATCTGCTCGGCGAGATCGATCAGCTCGTCGGTGGTGTCGCCCATCGCCGACACCACGACGACCACGTCGTTGCCCTCGCGCCGGGTGGCGACCACACGCTCGGCGACCCGCTTGATCCGCTCGGCATCGGCAACGGACGAGCCGCCGAACTTCTGCACGACGAGTCCCACAGCATCCTCCAGTGACCGCTGACCCAGGGGGGTGAGCAGCACCAAGTGTAAACCGGCCGCAGCTGTCGATTTCGCTGCTGACGGATCCCTGGGCAAGGGCCGGCCCGGGACGCCCCCTAGCAGGACGCGGCAAACGCCTCCTCGAGGATGTCCAGTCCCTCGTTGATCAGGTCGTCGCCGATGGACAGCGGCGGCAGGAAGCGGAACACGTTGCCGTATGTACCCGCGGTCAGCGTGACCAGGCCCTGGGAGTGGCAGTGGGCGGTGACCCTGCCGAGGAGCGCGGCGTTCGGCGTCTTGTCGTGGGCTCCCTCGACCAGTTCGATCGCCAGCATGGCGCCCCGGCCGCGGACGTCACCGATCTGGGGATACTTCGCGGCCAGTTGCTGCAACCGCGGCAGGAAGATCGCCTCGACCTGCTTGGCGCGGCCGACCAGGTTCTCCGACTTCATCGTCTCGATCGCTCCGAGTGCCGCGGCGCAGGCCACCGGGTTGCCACCGTACGTCCCGCCCAGGCCGCCCGCGTGCACCGCGTCCATCACCTCCGCGCGTCCCGTGACCGCCGACAGCGGCAGGCCGCCCGCGATGCCCTTGGCCGTCGTGACGAGGTCCGGCACCACGTTCTCGAACTCACACGCGAACCAGTTCCCGGTGCGGCAGAAGCCGGTCTGGATCTCGTCGGCGATGAGCAGGATGTCGTGCTCGCGGCACCAGTCCGAGACCAGCTTCAAAAAGCTCGGAGCCGGCACGATGAAGCCGCCCTCGCCCTGGATCGGCTCGATCAGGACGGCGGCGGTGTTGGACTCCCCGACCTGGGCGTGCACGAGGTCGGTGAACATCGCGAACGCCTCGGCCGCGCAGTTCTCGGCACCGCCGGGCCAGCGGAACGGATAGGCCATCGGCACTCGGTAGATCTCGTTGGCGAACGGCCCGAAGCCGTGCTTGTACGGCATGTTCTTGGCGGTCAGCGCCATCGTGAGGTTCGTCCGGCCGTGGTAGGCGTGGTCGAAGGCGATCACCGCCTGCCTGCCGGTGTAGGACCGGGCGATCTTGACCGCGTTCTCGACGGCCTCGGCACCGGAGTTGAACAGCGCCGACCGCTTCTCGTGCGTGCCTGGCGTCAGGTCGTTGAGCGCCTCGGCGACCTCGACGTACTCCTCGTACGGCGTGATCATGAAACAGGTGTGGGTGAAGTCCGCGACCTGCTCCTGGACCCGGCGCACGACCCGGGGCGCGGCGTTGCCGACCGTGCTGACCGCGATGCCCGAGCCGAAGTCGATCAGCTGGTTGCCGTCTACGTCCACCAGGATGCCGCCGCCGGCACGCTCGATGTACACCGGCAGAGCGGTGCTGACCCCGGACGAGACAGCGCTGGCCTTGCGCCGGTGCAGCGCGTCGGACCTGGGCCCGGGAATGGCGGTCCTCAGCAGGCGCTGTTGCTCGATCTCGACGTGCGGCGTGGTCATGGCACTCTCCGGATCTCCGGGCTCCGTGGCCCGGTCTATGGCTGCGCGGCCGCGCCTGGTCCGGGCGCGGCCATGGCCCGATTCTAGAAGTCGAGGTTGTGCATGACGTGCTTGATGCGGGTGTAATCCTCGAGCCCGTACATCGACAGGTCCTTGCCGTAGCCGGAATGCTTGAACCCACCGTGCGGCATCTCGGCGACGAGCGGAATGTGGGTGTTGACCCATACGCAGCCGAAGTCCAGCTGGTTGGATACCCGCATCGCCCGGCCGTGGTCCTTCGTCCAGACCGAGGACGCCAAGCCGTACTCGACGCCGTTGGCCCACCGGATCGCCTCGTCCTCGTCGGTGAACGGCTGGACGGTGATGACGGGGCCGAAGATCTCGGTCTGGCTCTGCTCGTCTTCCTGGCGCAGCCCGGACACCACCGTCGGGCGGTAGAAGTAGCCGGCCTCACCCTGCCGGGCGCCACCGGCCAGCACCGAGGCGTGGTCGGGCAGCCGGTCCACCAGGCCGCTGACGTGGCTGAGCTGGTTGGCATTGTTCAGCGGGCCGTACAGCACATCATCGTCGTCCGCGGCCCCGGTCCGGGTGGCCTCGGCCTGCTCGGCGAGGGCGGCGGCGAACTCGTCGGCGAAACCGGCCCGGGCCAGCACGCGGGTCGCGGCGGTGCAGTCCTGGCCCGCGTTGAAGTAGCCGGCAACCGCGATGGCCTCGGCCGCCGCGGCGATGTCCACGTCGTCGAAGACCACGACCGGCGCCTTGCCGCCGAGTTCCAGATGTACCCGCTTCAGGTCGCGCGAGGCCGACTCCGTGACCTGCATGCCGGCCCGCGCCGACCCGGTGATCGAGACCATGGCCGGGATCTTGTGCGCAACCAGGGCGCGGCCGGTGTCCCGGTCGCCACAGATCACATTGAAGACACCCGGCGGAAAGAACTCCGCAGCGATTTCGGCGAGCAACAGCGAGGACGCCGGCGTGGTGTCCGACGGTTTGAGGACCACCGTGTTGCCCGCAGCCAGCGCGGGCGCGAACTTCCACACCGCCATCATCATCGGGTAGTTCCACGGTGCGACCTGCCCGCACACACCGACCGGCTCCCGGCGCACATAGGAGGTGTGACCGGCCAGGTACTCACCGGCGGACTTGCCCTCCAACACGCGGGCGGCGCCGGCGAAGAATCGGAGCTGGTCCACCATCGGAGGTACCTCTTCGGTGCGGGTCAACCCGAGCGGCTTGCCGGTGTTCTCGCTCTCGACCGCGATCAGCTCCTCGGCGCGGGCCTCGATGGCGTCGGCGAACCGCAGCAGCGCGAGCTGCCGCTCGGCCGGGGTGCTCCTGCGCCAGCTCTCGAACGCGGTCGCAGCCGCCCGGTAGGCACGGTCGACATCCTCAGCACCGGACAACGGCGAGTTCAGGTACACCTGGCCGGTGGCGGGGTTGGTCACATCCAGCGTTCGCCCGTCAGCGGCCGGAACCCATTCGCCGTTGATGAAGTTGGACAAAGAGCGCGCCATTGCGTACCTCTCTGGGATCTGGACAACGATTTCAGTACCTGTTCTACCGTTCGAGCTACGGAAACGGCAACCCCCACCCCGCCGTGCATAACGGATGTGACCGGCGGACACGCTGCCGGCCCGACTGCACATATGGCGCGGATAGACTCCGAACAAGTGGCAGTGCGTCGAAATGGAACCCGAACGGTTCCCAACCCGTCTGGATCGGATGCTTCCCATGACTACCGCGTCAACAGAACACGACTTCGACTTCGACGTGGTCGTTGTCGGCGGCGGCGGGCACGTCGGCCTGCCACTGGCTATCGCCTTCGCCGACCGTGGCCTCAGAGTGGCGATCTTCGACCTCAACGACCTCGCGGTGAAAACCATCCTGGCCGGCGAGCTGCCCTTCCGCGAGGACGGCGCTACCGAGGTTCTGCGCCGGGCACTGGCCGCTGAGCGACTCGAGGCAACCATCGACCCGAGCGTCGTGAGCCGGGGCAAGCACATCGTCGTGGTCATCGGCACCCCGGTGGACGAGCACCTCAATCCCGACCCGCACGCGGTCCCCCGCGCGCTGGACGAGTGCAAGGAGCACTTCCGCTCCGGCCAGCTGCTGGTCCTGCGAAGCACCGTCTATCCCGGCGTGACGCAGCGCGTCGAACGGTTGCTCGCCGAGCAGGGACTCGACATCGACGTCGCCTTCTGCCCCGAGCGCATCGCCGAGGGCAAGGCGATGCAGGAGCTGTTCTCGCTGCCGCAGATCGTGTCCGCCCGGACGCCCGAGGTCCGGGAACGCGCGGCGGCACTGTTCCGCAATCTCACCGACACCGTCGTCGAACTCAGCCCGGAAGAAGCAGAGCTCGCCAAGCTGTTCACCAACACCTGGCGCTACATCAAGTTCGCCGCGGCGAACCAGTTCTATGTGATGGCCAACGACCAGGGCCTGGACTTCGACCGCATCCGCAATGCTCTGGCGTTGGACTATCCGCGCGCCGCGGACATGCCCGGCGCTGGTTTCGCTGCGGGACCGTGCCTGTTCAAGGACACCATGCAGCTGGCGGCGTTCACCGACAACTCCTTCGTACTCGGGCACTCGGCGATGCTGGTCAACGAAGGGCTGCCGCTCTACCTGGTCTCCAAACTCGAGGCGAAGTACGACCTGGCCAACCTGCGGGTGGGGATCCTGGGCATGGCGTTCAAGGGTGAGAGCGACGACATCCGCTCCAGCCTGTCCTACAAGCTCAAACGCATCCTGGAGTTCCGTGCCAAGTCCGTCCTGTGCACCGACCCCTACGTGACGGTGGATCAGAACCTCGAGCCGCTGGAGCACGTGCTCGCCAACTCCGACCTGCTGATCATCGGCGCGCCGCACAAGCAGTACCGCTCGCTGGAACCGACCGTGCCGGTCGCCGACGTGTGGAACCTCCTCGGCCAAGGCACCGTCGTATGAGTTTGGCGGTCTCGGTTGTCATTCCGGCCTACAACGAGGGCGCCGACATCGTGCCGGTGCTCGACCGCATCGTTGACGCCGTGGAGTCAGACTTCGAGATCCTGGTCGTGGTCGACTTCCAAGCCGACACCACCGTGCCCGTCCTGCAGGCCTATTCCGCCCGGGAGCCGCGGTTGCGGACCCTGATCAGCAGCTACGGCCCCGGACCGGCGAACGCGATCCGGTTCGGCATCGAGCAGGTGAAGAACCCGGTCGTGGTCGTGACCATGGCCGATGGCAGCGATGACCCGCGCCAGATCGACGCCCTGGCCCGACTGGTCGACCGCGGTGTGGTGGTGGCGGCGGCGTCGCGGTACTCCGCGGGCGGCCAGCAGGTCGGCGGACCGATGTTCAAGACCCTGCTCTCTAAGAGCGCAGGCCGCTCGCTGGGCGGATTCGGACGGGTCGGTACCCGGGACGCGACGAACAGCTTCAAGGCCTACTCCACCGAGTTCATCCGCGAGGTGGGCATCGACAGCCGCAGCGGGTTTGAGATCGGCCTGGAACTGACGGCCAAGGCGCGGCGACTGCGCCGGCCGGTGGCAGAGGTGCCGACCATCTGGCTCGACCGCACAATGGGGTCGTCGAACTTTCAGCTGGCGGCGTGGATTCCCCGGTACCTGCGCTGGTACCGCTTCGCGTTCGGACCGGCGCTGACTCCCGAACAGGTCGCGGTGGCCGCGGCAGCCATCGCTAAACAGAACAACAAACCGATCAGAAAGCGAAAATAGTGAGTACCCAAGAGGCACAGCAGAAGGTCATGGTCTCCGGCTCGGCCGGGTTCATCGGCGGGTACGTCGTGGAGGAGCTGCTGGCCCGCGGTTACGCGGTGCTCGGCATCGACAACTACTCCAAGTACGGCCCGGTTGTGAAGTCCTATGACCACCACCCCGATTACACCTTCATCCAGGGCGACGCCCGCGATGTGGACCTGATGACCAAGCTGCTGATGGACTGTGACCACTTCATCGCCGGGGCGGCCCTGATCGGGGGCATCTCCTACTTTCACGCCTACGCCTATGACCTGCTCGCCACCAACGAGCGGATCATGGCCTCACAGTGTGACGCCGCGATCGCCGCGCACACCAACGGCAGCCTGAAGAAGGTCACCTATCTCTCGAGCTCGATGGTGTTCGAGTCGACCGGGCACTGGCCCTCCACAGAGGGTGACGAGCGCAAGATCCCACCACCGCTGTCGTCCTACGGCTTCCAGAAACTCGCGGTGGAGTACTTCGCCAAAGCCGCCTGGGACCAATACCAACTGCCCTACACCATCATCCGTCCGTTCAACTGTGTCGGCATCGGCGAGGGCCGCGCCCTGGGCGACGTCGAGATCTCTTCGGGCAACGTCACACTCGCCATGAGCCACGTCGTTCCCGATCTGGTGCAGAAGATCGTCAAGGGCCAGGACCCGCTGCACATCCTGGGCGAGGGCAACCAGGTCCGGCACTACACCTACGGCGGCGACCTCGCCAAAGGAATCATCGAATGCATGGCCTCCGACGCCGCCCACAACAACGACTTCAACATCTCCACCCCCGAAAGCACCAGCGTTCGGCAACTCGCCGAAGTGATCTGGAAAAAGATCAAGGGCGACACCCCCCTCAACCTCATCAGCGACGACGCCTACGAATACGACGTCCAAAAACGCGTACCCGACGTCCAAAAAGCCAAGAACATCCTCGGCATCCACTGCAACACCACCCTCGACACCATGCTCGACGAAGTCATCCCCTGGGTCACCCAAGCCATCAACGACGGCCGCCTATAACAGGGCGCACCGCGGGAGCCGCAATGGCATCCATAGTCGGCGACCCCGCCGAGGCAATCGGCGGGGTTCCGTCCGCCGCGCCGGCCAGGGCTGAACGGGATAGGCCTGGCAAGCGGCCCGGCCGGCCGGCATCCTGGCTCGACGGCTGGACTCTGACGGCCAGAGCTCCCAGGTTGCTGGCTGCCACTGCCGCGTTCTTCACGGTGCTGGCGGTATCGCTCTACCGCGCTGAGGTGGCCAGGGGAGCGAAGTACCCGGGTCATGCCGATCCGGCGTTCTTCTATAACGTCGCGCAGAATCTGCACGCCGGTCGCGGTGCGCAGATCGACTACGTCTGGCACTTTCTGGTACCGGGCACGCCCCTGCGGCACTACGCCTTCGACTACTGGCTTCCGCTGCCCTCGGTACTGATGTCGTTCGGCTTGGGCGTTGGGCACGACCTGCCGGCCGCGATCGACGTCAGCGTCGTGATGGCCGCCGTCATGTCGGCGAGCACCTATGCCCTGACCCGGGCCTTCACCACCTCGTTCTGGGCGCCAGCCGTGGCCGCGGTGGCCATCGTGGCACAACCGGTGGTGTCGATGTTCGCGGTGCAGACAGAGAGCGCCGTCTACCTGGGCGCCTTCGGCCTGACGGCTATGGCTGCGGCGGTGCACGCCCGCCGGCGGTTGCCCCTATGGGTGGTGGCCGGCGCCGCGGCAGCTCTGGCGACCATGTCCCGCAGCGAGGGCCTGATCCTGGTGGGCATCATCGGTGTCGCGGCCGTGGTGGGGACGGAGCGCAGTCACTGGCAGGTGCGGGTAGGCCTGCTGCTGCTCGGCTACCTGCCGGTCGCCGCGCCCTACTTCTACGAAAACCTGTCACACTTCGGCGCCGTGTTGCCACCGGCAGCCACCTCGTTTCCGTTCATCACCCAGAACGAGGATCTGTTCTCGCCGCACATAGACCGCTCCCTTTCCGGCCTGTTTGGCACTGGCATCGTCCAGTTCGTGAATCTGCGGTTTGTCGCACTGGTACATGAGGTCCGCGTCGCGTTCTCCGCCTTTACCAGGACGGACGCCGTGGTGCTGGTGATACTGGCGGCGCTGCTGATCTCGCGGCGCTCCCCCCGAAGCGCTCCGATGGGTCAGCGGGTCCTCGGCGCGCTGCGCTCGTCCTGGTTCGTGCCGGTCGGCTTCGTCGTGGCCCTGCTCTTGTTCGACGCCCTGGTCGCCCCGGTGGTGGCAGGCGCCGGCGCAACCGTCAAGGGCATGGTCACGGTTGCCGCCGTACCGATCGTGGCCGTGCTCGTCGCGCTGGCCGGCTCCGGATTCCGGCAGTCGATCACAGTGGTCAGCTGCGCGCTGCTGGTGCTGTCACCTATCGCGGCGCTGCCGCGCATCAGCAAGGCCGTCGTCCGCCACAACAACGGATTCGGTCAGGCTGCGAGCAACCTCGGCCCGGCGTTGAAGCGGGAGCAGAAGTGCCTGGACCGGCCCGTGGTGATGATGACCCGCAACCCCTGGGAATTCACCCAGGCCACCGGCGTGCCATCGGTGCAGATACCCGCCGGCTCAGTCGCGGACGTGGTGGCCGTGGCCCGGGAGTACGGCGTGACTGACATCGAGGACCCGCAGATCCGACCCCAGCTCAGCGACCTCAGCGTGATGCTGGCCGCTACTGGCCCGCTGACGCTGGCCGAGCACTTCGGCTCCCGCCGGATCTACCGCATTCGCGCGACAACCGCCGGCCACGCGCACTGCTGAGTCAGCCGGCGGTCGGCGTCGCCACCATGAAAGCCTGGGCGCCGAGCACCCGCCAGGCCAGCGGCACTTTGAGGTAGAGCCGAACCAGCGCAGGCCCGCTGGGCAGCCAGCTCTTCGTGGTGTAGGGAAGGAAGCGGGGGATCGACCGCACCACGTCATAGCCGGTCGCGGTGAAGGCCTCGACGAGCGCGCGGTCGTCCACCGGGGTGATGTGGTCGAAGAACTGCCAGTAGTCCCGCGCGCAGTAGCGGACGTTGGGCTGCAGCACCAGCAAGCGTCCGCCTGGTTTGAGGACCCGGCGGACTTCGACCAGCGTGGACAGGATGACCTCGCGGCTGATGTGCTCAAAGAAGTTGCTGATGAACACCACGTCGACGGACTGGTGGGCAAGGTCGGTCAGCTCGTTGGAACGCTGGACGTGCGTCTCGACGCCCTCGGCCGCGCGAAGCTTCACATCCGGGTTGAGGTCGACCGCGATCCGCCGTCCGGCCCGGATGTTGTTGATGAATTCACAGTGCCCAGCAGCAAGATCCAGGACGACCGCGTCCTCAGGCACCCACTGCTGAAAGAAGTCCGAACACAGCACCTGCCAGAGATCCTGGCGCTGCTCGCCTTCGGTGCCGAACCTGTTGCTGTAGAGGGCTTTCAACCCACTCGACTCGAGCTCCACTGGCCTTAACCGCCTCTGACGTCGGGTTTTCTGCGGTAAAGCGCAGTTCGGGCAACGGCTTCGAGCGTATCAGCGCCGTGCCGATTGGACCGCGACCAGGGACCAGCCAGCACCAGGCATGCCGCCGGCCGGCGTGTAACGTTGCGGCCATTATGCGCGCGGTTCTCCTTCTTCGCAGCCGTGACGAGGCACTAGGACGCTGGTTCTGATCCCAGCCGGTCCGGTCGGCCCCTCGTCGCGGGTCGAAGTGTTGCGCCGACCAGTTCCTCCTTTTCCGAACTGCCCCGGCCCACCGCCTGCTAGGAGCTACCCGCCATGTCTGAACGTCCCAGCACCGCACCGCGTCGCACCACTCAGCAACCGACCGCCATGCCGGTGCACCGCTACTCAGCCTTCCCGCCGATCGACCTGCCGGACCGGCAGTGGCCCACCCGCACCATCACCCGCGCACCCCGCTGGCTGTCCACCGACCTGCGCGACGGAAACCAGGCGCTCATCGACCCGATGAACACCGCCCGCAAGCGCGCGATGTTCGACCTGCTGGTGCGGATGGGCTACAAAGAAATCGAGGTCGGCTTTCCGGCCGCCAGCCAGACGGACTTCGACTTCGTCCGAGAGCTGATCGAGTCCGGCAAGGTTCCCGACGACGTGACGATCTCGGTGCTGACCCAGGCTCGTGAAGAGCTGATCGAGCGCACCGTGCAGTCGCTGGTCGGTGCTTCCCGGGCGACCGTCCATATGTACAACGCCGCGGCGCCGGTCTTCCGCAAGGTGGTCTTCGGACTGTCCGGTGACGGCCGGGACGAGTGCCGTGCCATCGCGACCCAAGGCACCCAGGCCGTGGTGAAGTACGCCGAGACCTACCTGCTCGCCGGTGCGGGCTCGACCATCTTCGGCTACGAGTACTCGCCTGAGATCTTCATGGACACCGAGCTCGACTTCTCACTCGACATCTGCGACGCGGTGATGCGGGTGTGGCAGCCAGGCCCCGACCGTGAGATCGTGCTGAACCTGCCCTGCACGGTTGAGCGCTCGACGCCCAACGTCTACGCCGACCAGATCGAGTGGATGAGCCGCAACCTGCCCAACCGGGACCATGTCGCGCTGTCTGTGCACACCCACAACGACCGGGGCACGGCCGTCGCGGATGCCGAATTGGCGGTGCTGGCCGGGGCGGACCGGATCGAGGGCTGCCTGTTCGGCAATGGTGAGCGCTCCGGCAACGTCGACCTGGTGACCCTCGGTCTGAACCTGTACAGCCAGGGCGTCGATCCCGAGATCGACTTCTCAGACATCGATGAGATCCGCCGGACGGCCGAGTACTGCAACCGGATCGGCGTGCACGAGCGCCACCCGTACGCCGGTGATCTGGTGTACACGTCGTTCTCCGGTTCCCATCAGGACGCCATCAAGAAGGGCTTCGACGCCCTGGAAGCCGATGCGCGTGCGACAGGCAAGCCGGTCGCCGAGATGCCGTGGCAGATCCCGTACCTGCCCATCGACCCCAAGGACGTCGGCCGCTCGTACGAGGCCGTGATCCGTGTGAACAGCCAGTCCGGCAAGGGCGGCGTCGCCTACATCATGAAGACCGAGCACAAGCTGGACCTGCCCCGGCGGCTGCAGATCGACTTCAGCCAGGTCATCCAGCGGCACACCGACGATGCCGGCGGCGAGGTGGATGCGGCGGCGATGTGGTCGATCTTCGAGGCCGAGTACCTCTTCGACTCCGACGCCACCTTCGCCCTCACGTCCTTCTCGTCCTCCGATGACAACGGCATGACGCGGGTGAACGCCCGGGTGCGGGCCTTCGGTAAGGACTGGGACGTCACCGGCGTCGGCAACGGCCCGATCAATGCCTTCTGCCAGGCGGTGTCCGAACCAGACATGGGACTCGGTGGCGTCGGCCTGCGGGTGCTCGACTATTCCGAGCACGCTCTCACTACCGGTGGGGACGCCGAGGCCTCCGCCTACCTCGAGATCGAGGTCGGTGACCAGGTGCTGTGGGGGGTCGGGATCAGCGAGTCCATCGTCGGCGCGTCACTCCGCGCGGTGATGAGCGGCGTCAACCGGATCGCCCGCAACCGCTGAGACGCATAGCCGGCGGATGCCGCTGTTGCCCGGCCACCCGGTTCGGGCACAGCGGTGTCGTGCTCTGGTCGGCATGCTCAGTCGACCGTCCGTCGGCCGGAGAACGCGCGCCCGAGCGTCACCTCGTCGGCATATTCGAGGTCCCCGCCGACCGGAAGTCCGCTCGCCAGCCTGCTGACGGTCACGCCCATCGGCTTGATCAGCCGCGCGAGATAGGTAGCGGTGGCCTCACCCTCGAGGTTGGGATCGGTTGCCAGGATCAGCTCGGTCACCGCGCCGTCGCTGAGCCGCATCAGCAATTCACGCACCCGAAGGTCATCCGGGCCGATGCCGTCGATGGGACTGATCGCGCCGCCGAGCACGTGGTAACGGCCCCGGTACTCCCGGGTCCGCTCCACGGCGATGACATCCTTCGGCTCCTCGACGACACAGATGATGCTCGCGTCGCGGCGCGGATCACGGCAGATCCGGCACTCGTCGCCCTCGGACACGTTTCCGCAGATCCGACAGAACTTGACCTCTGCCTTGACCCGCCGCAAGACGCCAGCCAGCCGATCCACGTCGGCGGAGTCGGCGGACAGTATGTGGAACGCGATGCGCTGCGCGCTCTTCGGGCCGATGCCGGGAAGCCGCCCAAGCTCATCGATCAGATCCTGGACGGCGCCTTCATACATCACAGGCCGGGTATGCCCATTCCACCCATGCCCCCGGTCAGCGGGCCGAGCTTCTCAGAGGCAAGCGCGCTCGCGTTGTGGGTGGCATCCCGGACGGCCGCGACGACAAGGTCCTGCAACGTCTCGGCATCCTCTGGGTCGATGACCTTCGGGTCGATGGTCACGGTGAGCAGCTCGCCGCTGCCGGTCACCTTGGCGCTGACGAGGCCACCACCGGCGGCCCCCTCGACCTCGGTCTCGGCCAGCTCTGCCTGCGCGACAGCGAGCTGTTGCTGCATCTTCTGGGCCTGCTTCATCAGCTGTTGCATGTTGGGCTGACCGCCTGGTCGCACGTCGATCTCTCCTCGAGCTGAACACGGTGATTGCACGGCTCCAGCCGCACGTGCGTCAGCCTAATGCCCGGGACTGACAGTGGCCGCTCGGACGTAGCGGAGAGTGACGGCCGGGCGCACTTCCGCTCGCCCTGAGCACGACGTGCGTGGCCCGCTAGAGCGGAACCCTGCTTTCCAGCCGCTCACGGAGCACGTCGGGCAGCCGGGCGCAGGCGGACTCGACCTCGCGCAGCGCCTGCTCGAAGGCGGGCAGCTCGTCGTAATAAGGGTCGGGGACGTCGAGGTCGCCAGCGGCTACCGCCACCGCGTCGTGGCTTCGCAGCAGCTCGATGGACGCCGCGGCAGCGTCCGGATCGTCGGCGGTCCCGGCCAGCTCGCGAAGCTGCGAGAGATGCCCGCTGTCCAGGGCCAGCACCACATCACGGGTCGCGAAGTCCTCGGCACCGAACTGCTTGGCCACGTGGGCGGCAGGGTCATAGCCATGTGCCACCAAGGTCACTCGGGCCCGGGGGTCCATGTCCTTACCAACGTGCCAGGGACCAGTACCCGCACTGTCCACCACGATGAGGTCGGCCAGCCCGGCCTCGGCCAGCCGTGCCGACAGCACCACCTCGCCCATTGGCGAGCGGCAAATGTTGCCGGTGCACACGAAGCACACCCGCAGCGGGATGTGCGCCTGCTGGGGATCGGTCACGACGCCTCCATGGGCCGCGCGCCGAGGCTGCTCTGCAACAGCGCGATCGCTGCCGCCTCGGCATCGCCGCCGCTGCGGTCGGTCCGGTGGAACTCGTCGGACTCCTCGTCCACCCCGTCGTTCGCGGCTGCTGGCGGACTGGGAACGGGCTCACTCGCGGCTGGCCGTGCCGATCGTGCCGGGCGTGCGGGCCGGCTCGCCCGCTCGGGCATCGGCTCGCTATCGGCGGCGGGCGGCCTGTCGGCGGGCGCGGCCGGGGACCCGTTTGTCGACGGCGCCGAGGTCACGGTGAGCTGCCAGTTACCGAAGACGACCGATTGCAGCACGTCACGCAGGACGGCCAGGTTGCTGTCGTCCGCGATTCGTCGCGCCAGGCCCGCGGGGGCCTGCAGGCTGACCACCTCACCCTCGACCGAGGCGATCTGGACCTCGTTCATCATGGCCCACTTGACCTTGCTCCGGTCGCGCAGCGCCAACATGACCTGGGGCCACAGGTGACGCAGATCGGTGGACTCGCTACTTGCCTGGGACGCCGCGGGAAGACCTGCGGGAGCCACCGGCGGCGGGGCCGGCGGGGCCGGCGGAGCCACCTGCTCCTGCGCAACCTCGTCGGGAGGGCTGTCAGCCGACTCAGGTGCTGGTTCGCTGACCTCAGGCGGGCCGGCGGTACGGTCCCTCGCCGGCGGCTCGACCGGATCCGAAGGCGCTGGAGTTCCGGCTGCGGCATCGGCGTCCATGGCTTGCCGTCGCTCGAGGCGTTCCAGTCGCTGCAGCAGCGCCGCCGAGTCCGAGGCGGCGTCGGGCAGCAACATCCGGGCGCACAGCAGCTCGAGCATCAGGCGCGGCGAGGTGGTGCCGCGCATGTCCGTGAGCGTGGTGTGCGCGATGTCGGCGAAGCGCACCAGGCTCGCGATGCCGATCCGCCGCGACTGGTCGGCGAGCCGGTCGGCCTGGTCGCCGGCGTAGTCGATCAAGCCCTTGCTGACCGCATCGGGCACCGCGTCCAGGACGATCAGGTCACGCAACCGGTCCAGCAGGTCGGCGGCGAAACGGCGGGGATCGTGGCCGGCCTCGACCACGCTGTCGATGGTTCCGTACACCGCGGCGGCGTCCCCGACGGCCAGGGCATCGGTCATGTCGTCCAGCAGCGCGGAGTCGGTGACCCCGAGCAGCCCGACCGCGCGGGCGTAGGTCACGCCCTCGGAGCCCGCACCGGCGAGCAACTGGTCCAGCACCGACAACGAGTCCCGCGCCGAGCCGGCCCCAGCCCGGACGACCAGCGGGAACACCGCGGGCTCGACCGTGGCGCCCTCGGCCTGGCAGATCCACTCCAGGTGGGCGCGCAGCACCGACGGCGGGATGAGCCGGAACGGATAGTGGTGCGTCCGCGACCGGATGGTCTGCAGCACCTTCTCGGGCTCGGTGGTGGCGAAGATGAAGATCAGGAAGTCCGGCGGCTCTTCGACGAGCTTCAGCAGGGCGTTGAAGCCCTGCGTGGTCACCATGTGGGCCTCGTCGATGATGTAGACCTTGTAGCGGTCCCGAACCGGGGCGTAGTACGCGCGTTCGCGAAGGTCGCGGGCGTCGTCCACCCCACCGTGGCTGGCGGCATCGATCTCGATGACGTCGATGGAACCGGGGCCGTTCGGCGCGAGGTCCTTGCACGATCCGCAGACCCCGCACGGAGTCGGCGTCGGGCCCTGCTCACAGTTCAGCGACCGGGCCAGGATGCGCGCACTGGAGGTCTTTCCGCAGCCGCGCGGCCCGGAGAACAGGTAGGCGTGATTGATCCGGCCCGCGGAGAGCGCCTGCATCAGCGGGGCGGTCACGTGCTCTTGGCCGATGACCTCGGAGAAGGTCGCCGACCGGTACTTTCGATAAAGCGCCAATGCCACGGGGCAACCCTATCTCGCCCCGCTGACGATCCCTGTCAGTCCTCGTCGGGGCCTTCGTCGGCGGGCGTCGTCATCACCTCCGCCGGCTCAGCCAGCGAGAAGTCATCGAACACGAAGCCCGGCGACACCACGCACGCCACCAGCACCGCGCGGTCGGTCGCGGGCTCGGCCTGCTGCCACTCATCCGGACGGACCAGGTACTGACCGCCGACCGTGAGCCCGCACGAGAATCGGGCCACCGGGGTGTCGCCGGATCCGCCGACCGTCAGCAGCACCGGTCCACCACCCTGCCACAGCCACAGCTCGGCCGACTTCACCCGGTGCCAGGCCGACCGCTCACCGGGGGAGCAGCAGGAACGACACGCAGGTCGATGCGGTAGGCATTACGTTATTAGAGAGGGGTGACGTAAGCGCCTGAGATCCCGCCGTCGACCAGGAACTGCGACGCGGTGATGAAGCTCGACTCGTCCGAGGCCAGGAAGAGCACCGCGTTCGCGATCTCCTGCGGCTCGGCGAAGCGGCCGACCGGAATGTGCACCAGCCGGCGCGCCGCCCGCTCCGGGTCCTTGGCGAACAGCTCCTGTAACAAAGGGGTATTGACCGGGCCGGGGCACAGCGCATTGACCCGGATGCCCTCGCGGGCGAACTGAACCCCCAGCTCGCGTGACATCGACAGCACCCCACCCTTGGAGGCGGTGTAGGAGATCTGCGACGTCGCGGCGCCCATCACGGCGACGAATGACGCGGTATTGATGATGGACCCACGCTTCTGTTCCAGCATGTACGGCAGGGCTGCCTTGCAGCAGAGGTAGACGGAGGTGAGGTTCACCTGCTGCACGCGCTGCCAGGCTTCGAGGCTCGTCTCCAGGATCGAGTCGTCCTCCGGAGGCGAGATTCCCGCGTTGTTGAAGGCAATGTCGACGCTGCCGTGGGTGTCGAACGCCGTCCGGAACAGCGCCTCGACCTGCTCGGGGTCGGCAACGTCCACCTCGACGAACAGCGCACCGAACTCCTCGGCGACCGCCGCGCCGGCGGTGGCGTTGACGTCCCCGATGACAACCTTGGCGCCTTCGTCGGTGAACCTCTTCACGGTCGCCAGCCCGATGCCGCTGCAACCGCCGGTGATGACGGCGACCTTGCCCTGCAAGCGTGTTCCCATGTGGTGCTGTGCTCCGAATCAGTCGTGTGAGAAGAAGACGTTCTTGGTCTCGGTGAAGGAATCGAGGGCATCCGGGCCTAGTTCCCGTCCGAAACCGGATTGCTTGAAGCCGCCGAACGGCGTCGAGTAGCGCACCGACGAGTGCGAGTTGACGCTGAGGTTGCCGACCTCGACGCCGCGACTGACCCGAAGCGCGCGACCGAGATTCCGGGTCCAGATGGAGCCCGACAGCCCGTACTGGCTGTCGTTGGCCTTGGCTACCGCGTCCGCCTCGTCGGTGAACGGCAGCACCGACACCACCGGGCCGAAGACCTCGTCGCGCCACACCCGATCCGCGGTCGACTTCGGCAGCACGACGGTGGGTGGGTACCAGAACCCGGCGCCGTCCGGGACCGAGCCGCGGAAGGCCACGTCCACCGAATCGCCCTCCACGAACGATGAGACGGCCTGCCGCCGGGCGTCGGAAATCAGGGGGCCCATCTCGGACGCCTCGTCGCGCGGGTCGATCACCCGGACGTCGCGCACGGCGGGCTCCAGCAGCTCCAGGAACCGGTCCAGGACGCCGGCCTCGACGAGGATCCGGCTGCGGGCACAGCAGTCCTGCCCCGCATTGTCGAAGACGCTCCCAGGCGCGGTCCGGGCGGCCTCGGCCAGGTCGCTGTCGGCGAACACGATATTGGCGCTCTTGCCGCCGAGTTCCAGGGTGATCCGCTTCATGCTGTCCGCGGCGCCGCGCATGATCTGCTGGCCGACCCGCACCGAGCCGGTGAAGCAGACCTTGCGCACCAGTTCGTGCGTGACGAACCGCTGACCGACTACCGGACCCTCGCCCGGCAGCACGGTGAAGACGTCCTCGGGCAGTCCAGCCTCCAGCGCCAACTCGCCGAGCCGCAGGGCGGTGAGCGGCGTCAGCTCGGCCGGCTTGAGCACCACGGTATTGCCTGCGGCCAGCGCCGGGGCGAACCCCCAACCGGCGACCGGCATCGGAAAGTTCCACGGGACGATGATGCCCACGACGCCGAGCGGCTCGGAAAACGTCACGTCCAGGCCGCCGGCGACCGGGATCTGGCGGCCGGACAGCCGTTCCGGCGCGGCCGAGTAGTAGTTCAGCACGTCCCGGACGTTGCCTGCCTCCCACCGGGCGTTGCCGATCGGGTGGCCGGAGTTGCGAACCTCCAGCTGGGCAAGCTCCTCTACGTGGGCATCGACCAGGGCCGCGAACGCCCGCAGCAACCGGCCGCGGTCGGCCGGGGCTACCGTGCGCCAGTGCTCGAAGGCACGGTGCGCTCGCAGGATCGCCTCGTCAGCCTCTGCCACGGACGCGAAGTGCACCTCACCCGCCGGCTGCTCGGTCGCGGGATTGACGAGCTGGACGCGACCGCCGGTCAGCAGGGCGGTCATCGCCGGTCACAGCCTTTCGAATCCACGGAACCGCTCCCAATCTGTGACGGCCGAGTTGAAGGCGGCCAGTTCCACGTCGGCGTAGTTGACGTAGTGCTCGACCACATCGTCGCCGAACGCGGCCCGGGCGAGCTTTGATGCGGCGAACAGGTCCCGGGCCTCCCGCAGGGTACTGGGCACCCTGGGCTTGTCACTGAGGTAGGCGTTGCCCTGGTGGGCCGGTTCCAGTTCGAGCTCCTCGGCGATGCCGTGCAAGCCGCCGGCCAGCATCGCGGCGAGCGCCAGATACGGGTTGACGTCCCCGCCCGGCACCCGGTTCTCGACCCGCAGCCCCAGGCCAGCGCCGACGACGCGAAGGGCGCAGGTGCGGTTGTCATGGCCCCAGGCGATGGCGGTAGGCGCGAAGGAGCCCGGCTGGAATCGCTTGTAGGAGTTGATGTTCGGCGCGTACAGCAGCGTGAACTCGCGCATGGTGGCCTGCACCCCGGCCACGAACCGGTCGAAGAGCAGCGAGCCGCCGGCGATCCCGAGCGGGTCCGCCGAGCCGTCGGAAAGATCGAAGGCGACGGAGCCGTCCAGCTGCCGCAGGCTCATGTGGAGGTGGCAGGAGTTGCCCTCGCGCTGGTCGAACTTGGCCATGAACGTCAGCGCCTTGCCGTGCAGCGCGGCGATCTCTTTGGCTCCGGTCTTGTAGACGCTGTGGTTGTCCGCGGTCCGCAGCACCTGGTCGTACTTGAAGGCGATCTCGTGCTGACCGAGGTTGCACTCGCCCTTGGCGGACTCGACGCTCAGGCCAGCCCCGTACATGTGGTTGCGGATGTCGCGCAGCAGCGGTTCGACCCGGGTACCGCCGAGGACCGAGTAGTCGACGTTGTAGCGGTTGGCCGGGTTCAGGTCGCGGTAGCCGCTGTCCCAGGCCTGCTCGTAGCTGTCGTCGAACAGCAGGAATTCGAGTTCGGTGCCGGCCACCGCCTGAAAGCCGAGCCGCTCCGCCCCGGCCGACACGACGGCCAGAACCTGGCGGGGGGACGGCCGCACCGGGCCGCTGCCGTCCAGCCACGACAGGTCGCACTGGATCAGCGCCGTGCCGGGCTGCCAGCCGAGACGGCGCAGCGTGCTGAAGTCCAGGTCGAACATCATGTCGCCGTAGCCGGTCTCCCAGGACGAGATGGCGTAGCCGTCCACGGTGTTCATGTCGACGTCGACGGCCAGCAGGTAGTTGCAGCCCTCGGTGCCGTGCGGCAGCACCGAGTCGAGAAAGAACCGGCCGTGGATGCGCTTGCCCTGCAGCCGGCCCTGCATGTCGGTGAAGGCGACGACCACGGTGTCGATCACGCCGGCCTCGATGTCGGCGACCAGTTCCTCGCGCGCGTACCCGACCATTGTCTGCAACCCCTCACCAGCGCCGGTGCGACGTTGAAGTTCCGAGACTCGCAGACGGGGGCCGCGAAGGCCAACCCCGGACGGCCTCCGGTGGACGGCGAGGAATGGATGTGCATAGCCGCGGAACAGAAAGGACCCCCCGCGTACCCGCCAGAGCCTGCTTATCCTTGCTGCCTTCCGGCCCTGGGGAAGTTCACAGGATGAGCGCCACGCGAGGGGTCTGCCACAAGTGTAGAGGCTCCGGGAAGGGGACCCAGTGGTCGGCACCGAGCTGGGCAACCCGTATCCTCTTCGACGGAGGATTCGCATAGTGGCCTAGTGCGCACGCTTGGAAAGCGTGTTGGGTTAACGCCCTCAGGGGTTCGAATCCCCTATCCTCCGCCAGAGTCCTTATGTGAAACCTCAGTAGGCTTCGCCTTAAGGACTCGTTCGAGCCCAGGCGTACCGGCCCTCAGGCCAGCTGCTTGCCGAGGTGGATCGACAGCTCGGTGTCGGCATAGAAGCCGAACGGCGGGACGTCGCGGTAGCCGCTGGAGCGGTAGAGCGCGATGGCCTCGGGCTGCTTGGAGCCGGTTTCCAGCAGCAGCCAGCGGGCGCCGCGCTCCCGGGCGGTGGTTTCCAGGTGGGTGAGCAGGGTCCGGGCGAAGCCGTGGCCGCGGGCGGCACGGCGGACGTACATCCGCTTGACCTCCACGCACGGTGCGGCCCAGGCCGTCTCGGGGTGCTCGTCGCCGTGCCTGCGCCAGCCGCCCATCGCGACCGGGATGCCGTCGCGGTAGGCGACCGCGAACACGCCCTGGGGGTCGGCGAACTCCGCCGAGCCAACCGGAGAGTCGTCCTCGCCGCCGTAGCGCTGGACGTACTCGGCCTGGACCTCGGCGATCAGCTCGCGCGCGTCCGGATGGTCATAACCGACGTGCTCTATCGCCAGGGTGTCAACGGTGCTCACCTGCACATTGTCCGGACTGCCGGGGAGGGCCCGTACCACCACCCCCGGGCACGGTTGCACACCTGACCGCGACCGATTCAGCAGAGGGTGCGCAATTTTTCGGACGGTCAGCGCGTCGCCGTGCGTGATAGTCGATCACGGAATGGTGATAGGGCGATTCTCGACCGGGGCAGCCTGATGATCTCGAAGACTTGACATAAAGTCCATGTTAGGGAAACCTTCGACTCACCCCATCCTGGGGCAACGGGCGAGTGGTGCTTCGCCGAGCGGCCGCGGTCGCTTTCCCGGCGGCGCACAGCGCGGGCTCCCGTCGACACCGAACGTTGCGGGGGGCTCCCGGTCATGCCGCTGCACCGCGTTCCCCCGTCGAGGCGTGGTGGCCGAACGCCGTTGGGGCCCGCTGGCGATCGGCAGCCGCGATGACCGTGCTGGTCCGGCGCGCGTGGCCGGCGATGGCATTCACCTCTCTGGCGCTGGTCGCCGTGATCGTAGTGCTGCTGATGAATACCGGCAGCTCCCGGCGCGCGCCCTTCACCCTGAACTCGCTTCCCCATCAGCAGGCCGTACACGGGGGTGAGTCCGTGCGGTTCACCCTCACCGCGACGTTCGCAAGCGGCTACCGGGGCGAGGTCCAGCTGCGGTCAGGACAGTTGCCGGACGGCATCAGCGTGCGGTTCTCGCACGACTTCCTGGCACCGGGCAGTTCCGCCTCCACCGACGTCACCGTGTCCATCACCACGGCTGTTTCCGCTGGTACCTATGAGCTACCGGTGATCGGGGGCAGCGGCGACACCATCGCCACCGAGGGACTGATGCTGGTGGTCCTGAGCGGCCGCGGTGAGGCCCCACCCGGGCTGCGTCAGCTGGTCGGCAGCGAGACGTCGTCCAGATAGAACGTCGTCGGGTTCTTGGCTCCGTTGACCGCACTGAACGACAACGTCACGGTCTGCCCGGCGTAGGCGGACAGCTCCGAGCTGGAGCTCGACCACGAACCGGTCGGCCCGGCGTCCGACTTGGACGTCACCGTCTTGAGGAC
>JAABUT010001027.1_pt1 | contig 35562 bp, 29 predicted proteins | sample 5559281 | NCBI WGS metagenome assembly JAABUT01 (sample SAMN10711880, study PRJNA513359) | rock metagenome | isolation source: Antarctica rocks | place: Antarctica: Victoria Land, Ricker Hills nord | collected 2016-01-04 | reverse complement strand
TACTTCTTGGTCACGGCGGTCCCCTTCTTGAGGTGGTGTCTTGGTCGACGCCCAACACCTACCCCAAGGTCGGTGTCAGGCGGGGGACCGCCACCTCAAGTTCCACGAGATCCGGGACAACCTCCGAGTAGTGCACATTCGAGATTTTGCCGAGAGCGGCGCGGTGATGTTGGCGCTACCGTCAGGCAACCATCGGCGCCCCACGGCGGGGCGGCCTCATTTCTCGGCCACGCAAGTACCGAGCTGTCAGAGCCAGGACCTTTCCCCGCTGCCATGGCTATCGATCACCCAGGCTCCTTAGTGACATGCCTGGTACGACGATTTATTACACCCGGCGTGAATGAGGCGCGGTCAATAAGAAGGCGCTCTGTAGCTGGACGAAGCAGTCCGGAAACGCGCTGGTCCGCACGGGAGTGAAGCGCTTGCTTGCCGGACAAAACCTCTGAGTGCTCAGCGGTGGGTCGCCTATTGACGGAGCGGGCGTCCCGGCTTACCTTGGGAGAGCACATGCGCATGGCATGAGCGGATGCTCAATGAGGAGCGGCATGGGGTTGCTTGAGGAACCGTTCATCCCTTGACCCGCCCTACCGAAAGGTGAGGGGCAGCAGCCGAGGGGACGGTGTCGATTGGCGTCACTGCAGCTTGGCGCTCGCGCGTCAGGTGCCGGCCTTCTCCCGGACGGACGGGCACTTCTCGACCAATCAGCCTCAGCGGACTCCGCCCGGTGCGCCGTCCGACCGACAGCGACACCATCTCGCGGATGCATCGTGGGGACACATGCAACTCTGTCGGCGGAACTTGCAGCTCTGTCGGCGGAACTTGCAGCTCTGTCGGCGGAACTCAGCCAAGTTGTCCCGGGTTTATCCAGTTGCTGGTGGTGGATTGCCACCACTGTCGACTCGCGACCCATGCCGTACATGCCACGTACCGGCGATCCGGCACAATCGGCCATCACCACCGGTGGCTGACGGCTTTCCGCCTGCTGAGATTTCCGTCCCGCTCTGTTGACACTCCCTGAGCCGCTGCCTACAGTCGTGGCCATGCATCAGCACTGCCTCGTAGTCCCCTAGCGCGTCATCCCGGCACCACCGGGACGGCGCGCAACCCCTTGGCCACCATCAGGTGACGAGGGGTTTTTTGTTGCCCCGCAGCGTCCGACGGCAGCTCGGGAAGTTCACCGACGACGGGCGCCCGACATCCTGACGTTCAGAGAAAGGCCGGCCATGCAGTCGCAACCAGCAAACCCGTGGGGTCGGTCATGACGGCCGGACGCTCGGTCGTGGTGCCGCCGGCGGTTGCCGAGCGGATGCGGCCGGCCAGTCAGGTGGAGCAGCTGACCGGTGCCAAATCGGTGGTCCGCAGTCTGGAGGAGGCCGGTGTCGAAGTGGTGTTCGGCATCCCGGGCGGAGCCGTGCTTCCGGTGTACGACCCGCTGCTGGACAGCGAAAAGGTGCGGCACATCCTGGTCCGCCACGAGCAGGGTGCCGGGCACGCCGCCACCGGGTACGCGCAGGCGACCGGTCGGGTGGGCGTGTGCATCGCCACCTCAGGTCCGGGCGCCACCAACCTGGTCACCCCGATCGCCGACGCCCACATGGACTCGGTGCCGCTGGTGGCGATCACCGGGCAGGTCGGCCGCCCGCTGATCGGTACCGACGGTTTCCAGGAGGCGGACATCGTCGGCATCACCATGCCGATCACCAAGCACAACTTCCTGATCACCGAGGCGGAGGAGATCCCCTCCGTCATCGCTGCCGCCTTCCATCTCGCGTCGACCGGCCGCCCCGGACCCGTGCTGGTGGACATTCCCAAGGACATCCTGCAGGCGGACACCGTCTTCCGGTGGCCCCCCGACGTCCACCTGCCCGGCTACCGCCCCACCCCCCGGCCGCACGCCGGACAGATCAGCGCCGCCGCCAAGCTGATCGTCGCTGCCCGCCGGCCGGTGCTGTACGTCGGCGGCGGCGTGATCAAGGCGGACGCGACGACCGAACTCCTTCGGCTGGCCGAGCTCACCGGGATCCCGGTGGTGACCACGCTGATGGCGCGCGGCGCCTTCCCGGATTCGCACCTACAGCACCTGGGCATGCCGGGTATGCACGGCACCGTGGCCGCGGTCGCAGCCATGCAGAAGGCGGACCTGCTGATCACGCTGGGCGCTCGCTTCGACGATCGGGTCACCGGCGTGCTGTCGTCGTTCGCGCAGAATGCCACCGTCATCCATGCCGACATCGACCCGGCCGAGATCTCCAAGAATCGCACCGCCGACGTACCGATCGTCGGTGACGCGAAGGACGTCATCAGGCAGTTGATCAACGCGGTGACGGCCCAGCAGCAGGCCGGCGCGGTCTCCGATCTGTTTGCCTGGTGGGCCGAACTCGACGACCTGCGAGAGACCTTCCCGACCGGCTACACCGAACCCGCCGACGGCACCCTGGCCCCGCAGTACGTCATCCGCAGGTTGGGTGAGATCTGTGGTCCGGACACGATTTTCACCTCCGGGGTAGGGCAGCACCAGATGTGGGCAGCACAGTTCATCTCCTACGAGAAGCCGCGAACCTGGCTGAACTCCGGCGGCCTCGGCACCATGGGCTATGCGGTGCCGGCGGCGATGGGCGCCAAGACCGGCCGCCCGGACGCCACGGTCTGGGCCATCGACGGTGACGGCTGTTTCCAGATGACCAATCAGGAACTGGCGACCTGCGCGATCGAGAACATCCCGATCAAGGTGGCGATCATCAACAACGGAAATCTGGGGATGGTCCGCCAGTGGCAGACGCTTTTCTACGGGGAGCGCTACTCGCAGACCGAACTGGGCACCCACAAACTCCGGATCCCGGACTTCGTGCTGCTGGCAGAGGCGATGGGGTGCGCCGGCCTGCGGTGCGAGTCCAAGGAAGACGTGGACGCCACCATTGCCAGGGCGATGGAGATCAACGACCGTCCGGTGGTTGTCGATTTCACCGTCGGCAAGGACGCGCAGGTGTGGCCGATGGTGGCCACCGGCACCGGCAACGACCAGATCATGGCGGCGCTGAACATCCGGCCGCTCTTCGACGAGGAGTGAACCGGTGCAGACCCGACACACGCTGTCCGTCCTGGTCGAGAACAAACCCGGTGTGCTGGCGCGGGTCTCGGCGTTGTTCTCCCGCCGCAACTTCAACATCCACTCGCTTGCCGTGGGGCCGACCGAGAACCCCGAGGTCTCCAGGATGACCATCGTCATTGCGGTCGAAGGTCGACCGCTGGAGCAGGTCACCAAGCAGCTCAACAAGTTGATCAACGTCCTGAAGATCGTCGAACTGGCTCCGGACGCCACCGTGCAGCGAGAACTGTTGCTGATCAAGGTGCGCGCGGATGCGACCAACCGCGCGCAGGTGGTGACGATCGTGGAGATGTTCAGGGCGCACGTGGTGGACCTGACGCCCGATTCGCTGACGATCGAGGTGGCTGGAACCTCCGACAAGCTCGATGCCCTCCTCAAAATGCTTGAGGTGTACGGCGTCCGGGAGATGGTGCAGTCGGGCATGGTCGCTTTGGGCCGCGGACCCCGCTCGATCACCTCGACCGGGGGGCGGTCAGACTAGAGCGCATCGAGTGCTCCGCAGCCGTGGTCGCTCGTAGACACCAGCCCAGCATCACCAGGAGAGCAGGAGCAACAGCACATGGCCGCCGAGATTTTCTACGACGAGGACGCCGATCTGTCCATCATCACCGGGCGCAAGGTCGCGGTGATCGGCTACGGATCGCAGGGACACGCACATGCCCTGAGCCTGCGCGATTCGGGGGTCGACGTCCGTGTCGGCCTGCCGGAGACCTCGAAGTCCCGCGGCAAGGCGACAGACGAAGGGCTGCGCGTCGTCACTGCGGCGGAAGCCGCCGCTGAAGCCGACCTGATCATGATCCTCACGCCCGACCACGTGCAACGGCACGTCTACGCGGAGTCGATAGAGCCCCACCTGACGGCCGGCAAGGCGCTGGCGTTCGGGCATGGATTCAACATCAGGTTCGGCTACATCACTCCGCCGGACGACGTCGACGTCATCATGATCGCACCGAAGGGACCCGGCCACCTGGTGCGACGGGAGTTCGTGGACGGCAAGGGGGTCCCCGACCTGATCGCCGTCGAGCAGGACGCGACCGGAAACGCGGAAGCCCTTGCCCTGTCGTACGCGGCGGCCATCGGCGGTAGCCGGGCGGGCGTCATCAAGACCACCTTCACCGAGGAGACCGAGACGGACCTCTTCGGTGAGCAGGCGGTGCTCTGCGGCGGCGTGTCCCGGCTGGTGCAACTGGGCTTCGAGACCCTGGTCGATGCCGGCTACCAACCGGAGATCGCCTACTTCGAGTGCCTGCACGAGCTGAAGTTGATCGTCGACCTGATGTACGAGGGCGGCATCGCCAAGCAGCGCTGGTCGGTGTCGGACACCGCCGAGTACGGCGATTACGTCTCGGGCCGGCGGGTGATCGACGATCATGTCGCCGACAACATGAAGGGCGTGCTGTCGGACATCAGGGATGGCACCTTCGCCGCCAGGTTCATCGCGGATCAGGACGCGGGCGCCCCGGAGTTCACCCGGCTCCGCGCCGAACAGGAGCAGCACCCGATCGAGGAGACCGGCCGTCGGCTGCGCGGTCTGATGAGCTGGGTGGCCACCGCCGACGATTACACCGGTACGGCCGACCGGAGCTGATGCGGCGCAACGGATCAGAAGGTCGCGGCACCGCGCGAGCGTAGCCAATTGCGGGTGCTCGGCTGCAGCATCAGCGCGATGATGAGCGCCGGGATCACCAGGCTGAGCAGGCCGCCGGCGTAGAAGTACCGGATGATCGCGATCAGGTTGATCACCACCAGCGCGGCAGCGGCGATCACCAGGATCCTGCCGTCCTTGCCGTTCAGTAGCTGCACCCCGCCCCAGATCAGGGCTGCGTCGGCGATGATCGTCAGGATCGCCAGCACCACCAGCAGGCCACCGAAGCTCAATGCCGACAACACGTTGAACGCAAGCAGGTTCAGCAGGATCCCCAGACCCCCGATCACGAATGCCAGAACGGCAGCCGCGGTGACGATTCCCGGCCTGGCCAAGGCGACCTGGGCGGCGTCGGCAGTGCCGCCGCCCATGCCGGACGGGTAGGCGGGCGGCTGCCCGACCGGATAGCCGGGTTGCTGGCCGTACTGGCCGGGCTGCTGTCCGTACTGCGGTTGCTGGCCGTACTGACCCGGCTGTTGGCCGTACTGACTCGGTTGCTGCACCGGGTATCCCGGATCGTGCGGTGGCTGTGACTGGGCGTACGGATCGGGCTGGGAGGGCGTGCTCATGACGGCTCCATCGGTAGGCAGGGCGGCGGTTCGCCGCGTTGAGCATCAGTGTGGGGCACATCGGGGTGATCTGTCTCGATCCGCGCCCAGTATCGGACCGGCGCAGCGGAGACGTCGATGGCCGGATGCCTCTTCGCGGCTGGCTACCATCGGCCGGTGTCGAAACCTCTGGTGCTGATAGCCGAAGAACTGGCCCCGTCCGCGATAGACGTCCTCGGCGACGAGTTCGAGATCCGGCAGGTGGACGGTGCCGACCGTGGACAACTGCTGCCGGCGCTCGCCGACGCCGACGCGGTGCTCATCCGCTCGGCCACCCGGATCGACACCGAGGCGCTGACAGCCGCGCCCCGGCTCAAGGTGATCGCCAGGGCGGGTATCGGTCTGGACAACGTCGATGTGGCCGCGGCGACCGGACGCGGTGTGCTGGTGGTCAACGCACCGCAATCGAACATCGTCTCGGCCGCCGAGCAGGCGATCGCGTTGCTGCTGGCGGTGGCCCGCCGGACGGCTGCCGCACATGCGTCGATGCTGGCGGGCGAGTGGAAGCGCAGTGCATTCACCGGGGTGGAGATTGCGGACAAGGTCGTCGGCGTGGTGGGGCTCGGGCGGATCGGGCAGCTGTTCGCGGCCCGGATCGCGGCATTCGGCGCCACCGTCATCGCCTACGATCCGTACCTGCAGCCGGCCAGAGCCGCCTCGCTGGGCGTCACCCTCGTCGATCTGCCCACGTTGTTGGTCCGGGCGGACATCGTCTCCATCCATCTGCCGAAAACCCCGGAAACTGTCGGATTGATCGGTCGCGACGAGTTGGCAACGGTCAAACCGAACCTGATCGTGATCAACGCGGCGCGCGGCGGCCTGATCGACGAGGCCGCGCTGGCCGAGGCGCTCACCGAGGGCCGGGTCGCCGGAGCGGGCATCGATGTGTACGCCACCGAACCGCCGGCCGCCGACCACCCGTTGCGCACGGCGCCGAACGTCGTGCTGACCCCGCACCTGGGCGCCTCGACCGATGAGGCACAGGACAAGGCGGGCACCGCGGTAGCTCGTTCGGTGAAGCTGGCACTGCGCGGCGACTTCGTCCCGGACGCGGTCAACGTGCAAGCGGCCGGCCCGGTCAGCGAGCAGGTGCGCCCATGGATTCCGCTGGTATCCAGGCTCGGCACCATCCTCACGGCGGTCGGCGGGGGGCTGCCCAGCCACGTCACGGTCGAGGTGCGGGGCGACCTGGCCGCTCAGGACTCCTCGATCCTGCAGCTCGCCGCCGTGCGCGGAATCTTCGGACCGGTGATCGAGGATGCCGTCACCTTCGTCAACGCTCCGGCGCTGGCCGCCGAGCACGGGCTGACCCTCGGCTCCGTCGTCACTGAAGAGATCGGTGACTACCGGTCGTCGGTCACCCTACGGGCCGGGATGCCGGACGGCGAACTGCGAACCGTTTCCGGAACCCTGTCCGGCGAGCGGCAGGTGCCGAAGCTGATCGAGATCAACGAACGCCACTTCGACCTTCGGGCGGCCGGCGATCTGATGGTCCTGGCCTATCAGGACAGGCCAGGAGTGATGGGCAGGGTCGGAACGCTGCTGGGTGAAGCAGGTGTCAACATCCAGGCCGCACAGCTGTCGCAGGAGCTGTCCGGACGATCGGCGATCATGGTGCTGCGGTTGGATTCTCCGCCGTCCTCGGCCTTGCTGGACCGAATCGGTTCCGCGGTCGGCGCCCGATCCATCCGGGCCATCCCGGCGGATTGACCCCGTCCCAGCCGCCGAACAGCCCGATCGCCGTCCGGGTGATGACCCGGGTGGGCGGCTCGGTGATCGGTATGCGCACGACAGAGGGCAAATCGGGCATCTGGTTACCGAAATCGGCTCATTCGGCTGCGAGTTTGGCTCCGCCCCTAGTCAGGGGGAACCTCGGCACTCTAGCGTTGCCCTCGACTGCCCTCGCGGTGATGCAGGTCGCGAGGTTTTCTCATGGTTCCAGCCGATCGGCTACCCCGATCCGCGGGAATGTTCCGGCACGGGCATCGGGCCCTCGCCGTCGAAAGGGGACGATGTTCATGGCATTGCGGAGAAGTGTGGGCGCCAGGAGATTGGGAGCTGCGGTGATCGCCGCGGGCCTGGTTGCCGGATTCGTAGTGGTGTCACCGGCGGCTTCCGCGGCTCCCGGCGACGACGGCTACCACCCGGCAGTTCCGGGTCCGGCCAAGGCCGGCTACGCGGCCGTCAAGGACGGTGGCAAGTTCGCCGGTGGCCTCGACCGCAAGCGGGCCGGCACCTATCGGGTCTTCGTCCAGTTCGCCGGCTCCGGCGCGGCGGCTGCCAGCAAGTTGGTGGCTCCCAGGGGCAAGGTCGCGATGAAGAACGCGGTGGCTTCCAAGCGTTCGGCGATCAAGAGCACCGCCGCTGCGGTGCTGGGCACCGCCGCCGCCGCGGACGCCAAGACCAACTCGGCCAACAGGTCGAACAAGGCGAAGACCACACCGATCTACACGACGACCAACTCGGTGCCCGGGGTGGCCATCTCGGCCGATATGGATGCGCTGAAGGCGATTTCGGGGCGCTCGGACGTCGTCAAGATCCTACCGCTGGTGCCGAAGAAGTTCGACAACGCCGGCGCCGCCCAGTTCACCAAGGTGCTCAACACCTGGCAGAGCCTGGGGCTGCTCGGCAACGGGGTCAAGGTCGGCGTCATCGACACCGGCATCGACTACACCCACGCGGACTTCGGCGGCCCGGGAACCCCCGCGGCCTACCAGGCGGCGCACGCTGCTCAGGCGGGACCATTCACCCCGACCGCGAAGGTGGTCGGCGGCTACGACTTCTCGGGCGACGCCTACAACGCCGACCCTGCCGCCACCGACTACCAGCCCGTTCCGAAGCCGGACCCCAACCCGATCGACTGCGAGGGACACGGTTCGCACGTGGCCGGCACGGTCGCCGGCTACGGCGTCAATGCCAACGGCTCGACCTTCACCGGCGACTACCGGAAACTGACCGGTACGGCCCTGTACGACATGAAGATCGGCCCCGGAATGGCGCCGGCGGCCAGCCTCTATGCGCTGAAGGTGTTCGGCTGCACGGGATCCACCGATGTGGTCGGCGCCGCCCTGGACTGGGCGCTGGACCCCAACGGTGACGGCGACTTCGGCGATCACCTGGACATCGTCAACCTGTCCCTCGGTTCCGACTTCGGCACCGAGGACGACCCCGAGAACGCCATGATCGACGTGCTCGCCGAGAATGGCGTGCTGCCGGTCATCGCGGCCGGCAACGCCGGAGATGTCACCGATGCCGGTGGCTCGCCGGGCAATGCCCTGCGCTCGCTCGCAGTGGCCTCGGTGCTCGATCCGTACCAGCTGCGGGACGGCCTGCGGGTCAACGCCCCGGCCGGCCTCGCCGGCATCTATGCCGGCCAGTACTCCAGCGCCTACGACTGGGCCACAAAGCCGGCGGTCACCGGCTCCGTGGTGGCCATCCCGGGAGGCAACGCCGACGGCTGCGACGCATTCTCCACCGCCGACGCGGCCAAGGTGAAGGGCAAGGTCGTCTGGCTGGAGTGGGACGACAACGACGCCACCCGCCGCTGCGGGTCGGCCAAGCGCAGCGGGAACGCCGTGAAGGCGGGCGCCATCGGCGCCCTGTTCACCTCGCAGCTGGACGCCTTCAACTCCGGCATCCTCGGCTCCACGGATATCCCGGTGTTCCAGCTCGGCGCCAAGGAGACGGCCAAGCTGCGCCCGGCGGTCGACGCCGGAACGCTCAACGTGACGTTCGACGGCAAGCTGGCCGGGACCATCAAGGACATCACCCCGGCGCTCGGCGACACCATCAGCTCGTTCACCTCGCGCGGCACCCACAACGCGATCGGGCCGGTCAAGCCGGACGTCGCCGCCCCCGGCAGCACCATCGCCTCCGCGGGCATCGGTACCGGCAGCGATCCTGCCGTGCTCTCCGGAACGTCGATGGCCACCCCGCACACCGCCGGCATCAGCGCGCTGCTGAAGCAGGCGCATCCGGACTGGACCACCGAGCAGCTCAAGGCCGACATCATGAACACCGCCGGCCACGACGTGTACACCCAGAACGGTCAGACCGGCCTGCGGTACGGCCCCGCGCGGGTCGGTGCCGGCCGGGTGGATGCGCTTGCCGCCGCCACCAACGAGGTCCTGGTCTACAACACCGCGCGCCCCGGCGGGGTCTCGACCTCCTTCGGAGTGGTCTGGGTGCCGGCCAGCTTGCCGACGATGGTCAGGACCCAGACGATCAAGGTGCAGAACACCGGCGGGACCGGAACCAACTTGAAGGTTTCGTACGAGGGCCTGGTCAACACTCCCGGCGTCAAGTACACGGTGTCCCCGTCGACGATCACCCTGCTGCCGAAGGGCACGGCGACCGTCACGGTGACGATGACGATCACCACCTCGATGTTGGATCACACCATCGATCCGACAATGGCCCCGACGACGCCGAACCCCCTCACCAAGATGGATGAGCCGCGCCAGTTCGTCACCGACGCGTCCGGCCGGGTGTTGCTGAGCCAGACCGGAAAGGCCGCCCTGCGGGTGCCGGTGTACGGCGTGGTGAAGCCGGTGTCGACCACCAGGACCACCAAGGGAGTCTCGGGTGGGAAGCCTGCCCTGTTGCTGAACGGCAAGGGCGTCTCCGGCGGAATCACCTCGCTGGTCTCCGTGCTGCAGCTCGGCGCCACCAGCCCGATGCTGCCGGCATGCTCGGCCAGCGTCACCGAGGGCTGCACCAGGAACATCTCCGACCGGTCCGGCGACATCAAGGAGGTCGGAGTCGGATCGGTGAAGGGCAGCAAGGGGTATTCCAACGGATTCCTGTGGTTCGGCATCGCCACGTACCAGAACTGGGTCACCATCGGTCACTCGATGGTTCCGTACGTCGACATCGACACGAACGCCGACGGGAAACCGGACTACGAGGTGTTCGCCCAGTCGGTGGCGGACAACGACCTGATCGAGGCGTTCCTGATCGACTTCAATACCGGTGCCCTGTTGAGCGTGACTCCGGTCAACTTCAACTACGGCGATGTCGAGACGAACGTGTTCGACAGCAACGCCATCCTGTTGCCGGTCGATCCGGCGGCGATCGGTATCACGCCGAGCACCACCAAGTTCCAGATCAACTACACGGCTGGAATGTATTCGGCGTTCACCGGGTCGGACATCGACACGGCGAAGGGAGCGGTGTTCGACGTCGCCGCTCCGCGGGTGCAGGTCGGCGCGCCGCTCTACGTGGACGAGGACAAGGCAGCGATCCCGTACACCACTGCGGGCAACCTGCATGCTTCGGCGTTGGTCGTGCACCTGCACGGCTCGCCGAACATTCGGACCGAGGTGGTTCAGGTCAAGTGATCTGAACCAGCGCCGGCCGCGTGGGCCGGTGAGGTAGGGGTTCTCGACGGCCCGGCAGGTGCGCCTGCCGGGCCGTCGGGGTTCCAACAGCTGGTACGGCTACGCTGGGACAGCCGCCACGGCACATGCTGAATCGGCGGCCGCCGAGGTGCCTTGGTCCACAGTGTTTGGTGTGTTCGGTGTGTTCGGTGCGCAAGAGTTCAGATCCCACCCGGGTGCGGCGGAAGAGAAGTGGTGTCGATGAGGCTGGCGGTCATTCCCGGAGACGGCATCGGGCCGGAAGTGATCGCCGAGGGCCTCAAGGTGTTGAACGGCGTGGTGGCCGACATCGATGCCACCAGCTACGACCTCGGCGCCAGCCGCTGGCACCGCACCGGGGAGCTGCTTCCGGACTCCGTGCTGCGCGAACTCCGCGAACACGACGCGATCCTGCTCGGCGCCGTCGGTGATCCATCGGTGCCATCGGGGATCCTGGAACGCGGATTGCTGCTGCGGATCCGGTTCGAGCTCGACCATCACGTCAACCTCCGGCCGGCCCGGCTCTACCCCGGGGTGACCGGCCCGCTGGCCGGGGACAAGGCGGTGGACCTGGTGGTGTTGCGCGAGGGCACCGAAGGTCCCTACGCCGGCAACGGCGGTCTGCTCCGCAAGGACACCCCGCAGGAGATCGCCACCGAGGTGTCGCTGAACACCTACTTCGGCATCGAGCGGGTGGTGCGGGACGCATTCGACCGGGCGTCGAAGCGACCGCGCAAGCATCTGACCCTGGTGCACAAGACCAATGTCCTGGTGCATGCCGGGCAGCTCTGGAGCCGGGTGGTGGAGGAGATCTCCATGGAGTACCCGGACGTCACCGTCGCCTACTCCCACGTGGACTCCGCGATGATCCACCTGGTCACCGATCCGGCCAGATTCGACGTGATCGTCACCGACAATCTGTTCGGGGACATCCTCACCGATCTCGCCGCCGCGGTGTCCGGCGGCATCGGCTTGGCCGCCTCCGGGAACCTGGATGTGTCCAGGGCGAATCCGAGCATGTTCGAGCCCGTCCACGGTTCGGCTCCCGACATCGCCGGCACCGGCGCCGCGGACCCGACCGCCACGGTGCTGAGCGTTGCGCTGCTGCTCGATCACATCGGGGTGCCGGACGCCGCCCGCCGGGTGGAGGCCGCGGTCGCCTTCGACCTGGCCACCCGGCAGCCGGGCTCGCCCGGTCGGACATCGGCGATCGGTGACCGGCTCGCCGCTCTCGCATCCAGCTGACGGCTTAACCTTCAATGGGACACCGACGATGACGTCACCGGGCCGGATGGCTGCCCCGCTGGGCGACTCCTTCCACGTTTTCGACACCACCCTGCGGGACGGGGCGCAACGCGAAGGCATCAGTTACTCGGTGGCCGACAAGATTGCAGTGGCCACCCTTCTCGACGAGCTCGGCGTCGGATTCATCGAGGGCGGTTGGCCGGGCGCGATGCCCAAGGACACCGAGTTCTTCGCCAGGGCCGCGGCCGGCGAGCTGACCCTTGGCACCGCGCAGCTGGTGGCGTTCGGATCGACCAGGCGCGCCGGTCTTGCCGTGCGGGATGACGATCAGGTCCGGGCGCTGATCGACTCCGGAGCCCCGGTGGTCACCCTGGTGGCGAAGTCGGACGTGCGGCACGTGCGGCGAGCACTGCGGACGACGCTGCAGGAGAACCTGGCGATGGTCCGCGACACCGTCGGTTTTCTGGTCGGTCACGGACGCCGGGTGTTCCTGGACTGCGAGCACTTCTTCGATGGTTACCTCGCCGACCGCGACTACGGTCTGCGGGTGGCCGAGGCCGCGGTGACGGCCGGCGCCGACGTGGTCGTGCTGTGCGACACCAATGGCGGGCAGCTGCCCGGCGCTCTCGGCGACACCGTGGCAGAAGTGTTGCAGCGCAGCGGCTTCCGTATCGGCATCCACTGCCAGGACGACACCGGATGCGCGGTGGCCAATACCATCGCCGCGGTGCAGGCCGGTGCGACGCACGCCCAGTGCACCGCCAACGGCTACGGCGAGCGGGCCGGCAACGCCGACCTGTTCGCGGTGCTCGGCAACCTCAGCACCAAGCTCGGGATGCCGGTACTCCCGGACGGGCGGCTGACCGAGATGGTGCGGGTGTCACACGCCATCGCCGAACTAGCCAACATGGCCCCGGACACCCACCAGCCCTATGTCGGAGCGTCGGCGTTCTCGCACAAGGCCGGTTTGCACGCGTCGGCCATCAAGGTCGACCCGGAGCTCTACAACCACCTCGCGCCGGAGGTGGTGGGCAACGACATGCACATCCTGATCACCGAGATGGCCGGCCGGGCGTCGGTGGAGCTCAAGGCCAGAGAGCTCGGCGTCGAACTGGCCGAGCATCCCGAGGTGGTGTCCCGCGTCGTCGATCTGGTCAAGAACCGTGAGGCACAGGGGTTCTCGTACGAGGCGGCAGATGCATCGTTCGAATTGCTGCTCCGCGAGGAGCTGGCAAGAAACGCTGGCCGCAGTCTCTCGGTCCCCTTCCGGCTCGAGTCCTACCGGGTGATCGTCGAGAACCCGCTGCACCCCGGCAAGCGTGAGGTCTCCAGCGAGGCCACCGTCAAGGTCCATGTGGGGGACCGGCGAGTGATCGCCACGGCGGAGGGGAACGGTCCGGTGAACGCGCTGGACTCAGCGCTGCGAGCGGCGCTGGCCGATGAGTTCGATCAGCTGCAGAAGGTCGAGTTGACCGACTACAAGGTGCGCATCCTGGCCGGCGACGCCGGAACCGATTCGGTGACGCGTGTGCTGGTCACCTCGTCCGACACCGTCCGGGAATGGACGACGGTCGGCGTTCATGCCAACGTCGTCGAGGCGTCATGGCAGGCGTTGGTGGACGCGCTGGTCTATGCCATGTCCAGGGAAACCGCCGGCGCGGCCGGCAGCTGACCGGTCCGCCGCCGATCCGCCGGTCGCCCCGAGCCACCGCCGGTCCATCACCGAACCACCACAGACAGAACATCCGGAGAAACTGATGCGGCTGGCCAGGATCGCCCACCCCGAACACGGTGTTGCCTTCGTCTCGATCGAGGGCGCGGCAGGGACGGTGAGCACCGCGGGATCTGTCCAGGGAGCCGGCGACGCGCAGGCCCGCGAGATCCTGGCGCATCCGTTCGGCAGACCGGAGTTCTCCGGTCGGTCCTGGCCGCTGGCCGAGAGCCGCCTGCTGGCCCCGATCCTGCCGTCCAAGGTGGTGGCCTTCGGGCGTACCTACGCCGACCATGCCGCCGAGCTCGGCAACAAGGTCCCCGACCAGCCGCTGTGCTTCCTGAAACCGTCGACGTCGGTGATCGGACCCGGCGCGAGAATCGTGATGCCCCCGCAGAGCGAGCAGGTCAGCTACGAGGGGGAGCTGGCCGTGGTGATCGGCCGTCCCTGTCGGGACGTCGCCGCGGACAACGCATCATCGGTGATCCTGGGCTACACGGTCGCCAACGACGTCACCGCACGCGATCTGCAGAAGACCGACGGGCAGTGGGCGCGGGCCAAGGGTTTCGACACCTTCTGCCCGCTCGGTCCGTGGATCGAGACCGACCTGGATCCGCAGGGACTATCCATCCGCACCGAGGTCGACGGTGAGCTGCGCCAGGACGGCAACACCTCGGACCTGCTGTTCACCATCGGGGAACTGATCGAATGGATCTCCGCCGCCATGACACTGCTACCCGGCGATGTGATCCTCACCGGCACTCCGGAAGGCGTGGGTTTGCTGGAGGCCGGACAGACCGTGTCGATCGAGATCGAGGGGATCGGCGTCCTCGGCAACCCGGTCGGCGGCTGACCTGCCAATTTTCACACTCGCCGGCCGGGGCTGTACCATCGGCTACCGGCGCTCGGCCACGGTCAGAGTCCTTGGGGTATGGTGTAATTGGCAACACAGCTGATTCTGGTTCAGCCATTCTAGGTTCGAGTCCTAGTACCCCAGCACCGTCTCAGATGCGGCACTGTCTCAGATGCGGCACTGTTTCGGTCGTAAGTAGCGCCGACTCAGGTACCATGATGCTGTTCCGGCCCCCGTCGTCTAGCGGCCTAGGACGCCGCCCTCTCACGGCGGTAGCGAGGGTTCGAATCCCTTCGGGGGTACCAGGTCGAGGCTCCGATCGCCGGCCGGCGATCGGAGCCCTCGTCGTTCACGAGCTTCACATCGCCGTCCCCTTCGGCCCGGCCGTCACAACCGAGCGGTGAGTGCCTCCGAGGCCCGGACCAGATCGCCGGCCCAGCGGGCGCCGGGTCGGCGTCCGATCCGGTCGATCGGACCGGATACCGACACCGCGGCGATCACCGATCCTGCCCTGTCCCGTACCGGGGCGGACACAGAGGCCACGCCCGCCTCTCGTTCGGCCACCGACTGTGCCCATCCCCGTCGACGCACCTCGGTCAGCATCCGCTCGGTGATCCGGCCGTCCGCCAGCACCAGCCGCTGAACCGCCGGTTCTCCCCACGCCGCAAGTACTTTCGCCGCCGAGCCGGCTGTCATGGGCAATCTGGCACCCACCGGAACGGTGTCCCGCAGGCCGGATGCCCGTTCGGACACGGCGATACAGATCCTCACCACGCCGTCCGGTCGATACACCTGCACGCTCTCTCCGGTGCGATCCCTGAGCCGGGGAAGCACGTCGGCCGACGCAGCGAGCAATGGATCAGGCGCGCCGGCCGCCAGTACCGCCAGCATCGGGCCCGGGCGCCACCGGCCGTGTTCGTCCCTGGCCAGCAGCCCGTGGACCTCCAGCCCCACGGCCAGCCGATGCGCGGTGGCCCGGGGAAGGCCGGTGGCACTGCAGAGGTCGGCCAGCCCGATCGGGACGCCGACCGTTGCTTTCAGGACCAGGACGGCCTTGTCCAGCACGCCGATCCCGCTAGAATGTCCCATGAGGCGATACTAGATTCCCGGATAATGGGATGTCTAGCCAACAACCGCACCGATCGGCCCGGCGCGGGAACGGAGGTTCTGGCATGGGACGCACGCTGGCGGAAAAGGTCTGGGACGCACACGTGGTGCGCCGGGCCCCGGACGAGCCGGACCTGCTGTACGTCGATCTGCACCTGGTCCACGAGGTCACCAGCCCGCAAGCCTTCGAGGGACTGCGGGCGGCAGGACGCACGGTACGCCGACCGGAGCTGACCCTGGCCGTCGAGGACCACAACGTGCCCACCCTCGGTATCGATCTGCCCATCGCCGACGAGGTGTCGCGAACCCAGCTGGACACCCTGCGCCGCAACTGCGCCGAGTTCGGGGTGCGTCTGTTCTCGATGGGAGACAAGGAACAGGGCATCGTGCATGTGGTCGGGCCGCAGCTCGGCCTCACCCAGCCGGGGATGACGGTCGTCTGCGGAGACTCCCATACCTCGACACACGGCGCGTTCGGCGCCCTCGCATTCGGCATCGGGACCAGTGAGGTCGAGCACGTCCTGGCGACGCAGACCCTGTCGCTCAAGCCATTCAAGACGATGGCCATCACTGTCGAGGGCGAACTGCCCGACGGGGTGACGGCCAAGGACGTCATCCTGGCGGTGATCGCCCGGATCGGCACCGGAGGCGGACAGGGATATGTCCTTGAGTACCGCGGCTCCGCGATCCGTTCGCTGTCGATGGAGGCCAGGATGACGATCGCCAACATGTCGATCGAGGCGGGCGCCAGAGCGGGGATGATCGCCCCGGACTCCACCACCGTCGACTACATCAAGGGCAGGGACCACGCCGCCACCGGTCCGGCCTGGGATGCGGCGGTCGAGTACTGGGCGGCGCTCGCCACCGACGCCGACGCGGTGTTCGACGCCGAGGTGGTGATCGATGCCGCCACCCTGTCGCCGTACGTGACGTGGGGAACCAACCCGGCGCAGGGACTGCCGCTGTCGGATGCGGTGCCCGATCCGGAGCTGATCACCGACGAGGGTGAACGGACCGCCGCCGAGAGAGCGCTCCAGTACATGGGCCTGGCTGCCGGAACACCGCTCAGGGACATCGGGGTGGACACCGTCTTCCTGGGTTCCTGCACCAACGGCCGGATCGAGGATCTGCGCGCGGCGGCCGAGGTGATTGCCGGGCGCACTGTCTCCGGCGGCGTCCGGATGCTGGTGGTGCCCGGCTCGATGCGGGTGAAACTGCAAGCGGAGGCCGAAGGTCTGGACGCCGTCTTCACCGGCGCAGGAGCCGAATGGCGCAACGCCGGATGTTCAATGTGCCTGGGTATGAACCCGGACCAACTCGCCCCGGGCGAGCGCAGCGCCTCCACATCGAACCGGAACTTCGAGGGCCGCCAGGGCAAGGGCGGCCGGACACACCTGGTGTCGCCGGAGGTTGCGGCGGCCACCGCGGTGCGCGGCACCCTCAGTTCACCGGCAGACCTGCCGCCCATCCAGGCTCTCGTCCGGGCCTGACCGGACCCGCCGGTCGGTCGCCGGCACCACTGACAGAAAGGCTGAGCAGATGCAGGCGTTCGTCCGACACACCGGCGTGGGGGTCCCGCTGCGCCGCAGCAATGTCGACACCGACCAGATCATCCCGGCGATCTATCTCAAGCGCATCACCCGGACCGGCTTCGCCGACGGGCTGTTCGGCGCCTGGCGGGCAGATCCGTCATTCGTGTTGAACAACCAGGCCTTCGGCGGCGGCTCGGTACTGGTAGCGGGTTCGGACTTCGGCACCGGATCGTCGCGTGAACACGCGGTGTGGGCGCTGATGGACTACGGCTTCCGGGTGGTGATCTCCTCCCGGTTCGCCGACATCTTCCGCGGAAACGCCGGAAAGGGCGGCCTGCTGGCGGCCCAGGTCAACCAGGACGATGTGGAGTTGATCTGGAAGGTGCTGGAGAATGCACCAGGCACCCAGGTGACGGTCGATCTGGAACAGCAGGTGGTGACGGCCGGATCGTTGACAGTGCCTTTCCAGATCGACTCCTACACCAGGTGGCGGCTGCTCGAGGGTTGGGACGACATCTCGCTGACCCTCGCCCGCGCCGATCTGATCGGCGAATTCGAAGCAATCAGACCCGGATTCCTGCCGACCACCGACCCCGCCCGGGGCTGATTCGGCTGCCCCGCGGAGCGGCCGGGCGACTGATCGGCCGGGGGCGCCCGCCGGCTCACGACCTGCCCCGCCGTCCGAAAACCGTTGCCCTACAGCTGTTATGCCGGATCCGATCATCGGCTCCGGGCCCACCGGGAAGCCGGAGACCCGGTCGTCGAGAGTCCGCCGGCCTTTCGGGGGCGCGCCCCAGAGCCGCCCCGATCTCGGCCGAGATCGGTTGGAACACAGGCAGTTGCACCGCGTGGCGGGTTGGCATTGCGGCCACACCGGCCTACCCTGTCGGCCAGTCGGCCCAACGATCCAGGGCCGGAAAGTTGTCCTGGGAGGGACTATGAACAAGACCGATCTGATCAACAAGCTCGCCGATCGGCTCGACGGCAACAAGAAGCTCGCCGCCACCGCGATCGAAGGCTTCATCGACCTGGTGCAACGTGAGGTGCACGGCGGTGAGAACGTCTCCATCTCCGGCTTCGGCGTCTTCGAGAAGCGCGCCAGAGCGGCTCGTACCGCCCGCAACCCGCGCACCGGGGAAGCGGTGAAGGTCAAGAGGACGACGGTGCCGGCGTTCCGGCCCGGCAAGTACTTCAAGGACATCCTGTCCGGTGCAGAGAAACTCCCGAGGGCGACCGCTTCCGGCGCTTCAGGTTCCGCCTCCAGGTCCACCACCTCCAGGGCAACCGCGTCCCGATCGACCGGGTCTTCCGGTGCCAGGGCCACCACCGGCCGGTCCGCTGCCGGCGGCACCCGCAGCGCAACCTCGACCCGCGGCGCCACCAGTGCCGCCAGCAAGCCGGCGGCAGCGGCGACCGGCCGATCGGCGAACACTCGGAGCACCACGACACGTGCAGCCACCGGCTCGACCACCACCCGGACCCGCTCTGCCGCCGCCAAACCGGCGACCACCCGCGCCACCGGCACCCGCACTGCGGCCACGAAGTCGGCCGCTACCAATGGAAGGACAGCTGCTGCGAAGTCCACGGCCACCAAGGCGACTGCCAGAGCCGCGGGCACCCCGGCTGCCAAGGCCGCGCCGAAATCAGCCGTGAAGAAGGCGCCGGCGAAGGGCAGGACGGTCGCAACCGCAGCGCCGAAGGCCACCACCAAAAAGGCTACGACCAAGAAGGCCGCCAAGAAGAAGTGACCCGGCGCTGTCCCCTCCCGAAGGCCCGGTCGCCCGCTGCTGCCCGGGCCTTCGGCGTACTGCGAGTCAGATCAGTTGCTGAGCGCGCGAATCAGATGCTGTGGCCGAATCAGATGCTGTGTCCGAATCAGATGCTGGGCGCCGGGTACGGATCGGCCTGCACCAAACGGTTGCCGTCGAAGGACAGCACCCAGAACGCTCCCTTGGGGGTTCCCGCGTCGGGCACGGTGATGTCCGAGCGGCCCGCAAGCGCCTTCACCACACCGGGAATCGCCCCGCCCTGGCTGCAGGCGACGACACATCCTGACCCGTCCGTCAGCCGCGCGAGTTCGGCGACCCGCTCCCTGGCCGCCGCGGGATCATCCCGATAAACCTCCTCGCCCAGCAGCGGTTCGGGCGTCACCGGCAGGCCGAGTGCCCGGGCAAGTGGAAACACGGTCTGCCGGCATCGGGTGACAGGCGCGCTGAGAATCGCTGTCGGGGCGAACGGTTGCAACAACGCGCGCAGTGCCTGCGCCTGTTTGCGACCCTTGTTGTCCAGGGGGCGGCGCTCATCGGCACCCTCGAAGGACTCCCGGTGTCCGGCTTTGGCATGCCGGACAAGAACAACGGTCCGCAGATCGGCCGGATGTACTCCGAAGGTGTCCAGAACCGCCCTGTCGAAGTCGTAGGTCATCTTCTCCCTGGCCTGGTCGGGCGGCAGCCACTCGAGCTTGTCCACCTCGCTGCTGGGCGCGAAGGAACCCGACAGCCGCCGAGCCGCGAAGTACTGCACAGTCTTCGGACCTGCCGCCACCTGGTAGGAGACGCTGGTCATCGCCCGGCCGATGGCGGCGCGGAAACCGGTCTCTTCAGCCACCTCGCGAGCCGCCGTCTGCGGCGCGGTCTCCTCGCCGCGGGCCTTACCCTTGGGCAACGACCAGTCCTTGTAGTGCGGTCGGTGTACCAGCCCGACCCGGATCCCATACCGCTGCGAGGGTTTCCACATCAATGCGCCCGCGGCCCGGATCCGTGATTCACTCGCCACCGGCACTCCCGCCGCGCAGCAGCTCGTCCTGCAGATCGACGCCGTCGTGGTACTTCCAGCCATCGGGGCCGAGTTCCCAGCACGCGATGTCGGCGTTGATGATCAGGTCTAGCAGCTGCCGCAGCCGGGCCGCGGTGGCAGGATCCGTCAGCCGCACCAACGCTTCCACCCGGCGGTCGAGGTTGCGGTGCATGATGTCGGCGCTACCGATCCAGTACTCGGGCTCCCCACCGCCGCCGAAATAGAAGATCCGGGAGTGCTCCAGGAACCGGCCGACGATGGAACGCACGGTGATGTTCTCGCTCAGGCCAGGCACGCTGGCCCGCAACGCACAGATGCCGCGCACCGTCAGGTCGACGGTCACGCCCGCCCGCGACGCCCGATACAGGGCATCGATCACCTCCTCGTCGACGATGGAGTTCATCTTCAGCTGGATCGATCCGCCGAGGCCGGCCCGCTGATGGCTGATCTCCGCCTCGATGCGGCGGACGATGCCCGAACGGACGGAATGCGGGGCCACCAGCAGGTTCCGGTACTCGGTCTGCCGGGAATACCCCGTCAGCACGTTGAACAGATCGGTCAGGTCGGCGCCGATCTCCGGATCCGCGGTCAGCAGGCCGAGGTCCTCGTAGATCCGCGCCGTTTTCGGGTTGTAGTTGCCGGTGCCGACGTGGCAGTAGCGCCGGATCGTCGGACCCTCCTGACGAACGACCAGGGCCACCTTGCAATGCGTCTTGAGCCCGACGAGGCCGTAGACCACATGCACGCCTGCGCGTTCCAATGCCTTGGCCCAGGTGATGTTCGCCTGCTCGTCGAACCTGGCCTTGATCTCCACCAGTGCCACCACCTGCTTGCCGGCGGCCGCCGCCTGGATCAGGGCATCGACGATCGGTGAGTCGCCCGACGTGCGGTACAGCGTCTGTTTGATGGCAAGGACGTTCGGATCCGCCGCGGCCTGTTCGATGAACCGCTGAACGGTGGTGGCGAACGATTCGTACGGATGATGCAGCAGCACATCACTTTCCCGTAGGCGGGCGAACACACTCTTGGGCGTTTCTCCCTCGACGAAGACCGGGTTGGTGGCGGGCACGAACGGGCGGTCCTTCAGTTCGGTTCGGTCCAGTCCGTGCAGCTGCCACAGGCTCGACAGGTCCAGCAGGCCACGCACCTCGACCGCGTCACTGGGATCGACATCCAGTTCGGTGAGCAACAGATCCAGGATCCGGGAACTGCTGGTGTCGGTGATCTCCAGTCGCACCGGCGGGCCGAACCGGCGTCTGGCCAGCTCCCGCTCCAGTGCCTGCAGCAGGTCCTCGTCGCGATCCTCCTCGACCTCGAGATCGGCGTTCCTGGTGACCCGGAACGTCTGGTGCTCGATCACTTCCATTCCGGGGAACAGCTCGCCGAGATGAGCTGCCAGCAATTCCTCCAGCGGCAGGAAAGCATCTGTCCCCGACCGCACCCTCACGAACCGGTCGACGTTGTTGGGCACCTTCACCCTGGCGAACCGCTCGGAGCCCGACTCCGGATCCCGCACGAGGACCGCCATGTTCAGGCTCAGCCCCGAGATGTACGGGAAGGGGTGTGCCGGGTCGACAGCCAGCGGAGTGAGCACCGGGAAGATGTGCGCGGTGAAGTAGTCGGCCAGCCGTGAGCGATCCGATTCGGCGATCGAATCCCAGTGCACGATGCGGATGCCGGCGGCGTCGAGAGCCGGCAGGACCTTCTCGACGAAGCACTGACCCTGGCGCTCGACGAGCTCCTGGGTGCGACCGGAGATCAGCCGCAACTGTTCTCCCGGCGTCAGCCCGTCGGCGCTGGCCACCGACAGGCCCATCTCCTTGCGACGTTTGAGCCCGGCCACCCGCACCATGTAGAACTCGTCGAGGTTGGAGGCGAAGATCGCCAGGAACTTGGCCCGCTCCAGGAGCGGTTGGCCGGGATCCTCGGCCAGCGCGAGCACCCGTTCGTTGAAGTCGAGCCAGCTGAGTTCGCGGTTGTAGAAGCGGTCGGAGGGCAGCGGCTCGCCGTCACCAGGGGCGACGCCGGCGCCCTGGTGCGTCTCCGATCGGGGAGCGTGGAACGGCTCGAACACCGGCGTCGCCCCGTTGAACTCGCCGGCAATGCCGGGTTCGGGGCCAGGCAGGGCCTCGGCCAGCCGCGCGTGGGTGTCGCGGGCGGGGTGCGGGTCTGTGGCGGTCATCGATGCATTGTGGCGCGCGGTAGCCAGCTGTGCCAACGAACATCTGGTGCCGGGCGGTTCGTGGGCCGGTCAGCATCCGGTGAGGGGCGGCCGGATGGACCCGCATTACGCTGGGCCGAGCCCGGCGGGGCCAGGCGGCACCGCGCTGCGTCGCCGATCCGACGAAGGGACCGCGAAATGGCGCGATACGAAGCCTTCGAGCGCAGCAACCGCTGGATCCGGCTGTGCCAGGTCCTGTTGTATCCCGCCACCAGGCTGCTCGGCAGGCGCAGGTACCAGGGGATGGAGCGGCTGCATCGCAAGGGTCCGATGCTCATCGTCGGTAACCACATCTCGCACCTGGACCCGATGTTCGACGTGGTGATGATCCACAAGGCCGGCAGGATTCCGCATGTGCTGGCCAAGGCAGGTTTGTGGAAGATCCCCATCGTCGGACTGGCGCTTGCCGGCACCGGGCAGATTCCGGTGGAGCGTGGCGGCGGAGCCGGGCAGGGTGCGGTCGAGCATGCCCGCGCGACGCTGGAGGCCGGCGGGGTGGTGCTCATCTACCCGGAGGGAACGGTGACCAGGGAGCCCGACTTCTGGCCGATGCGACCGCGGCCGGGCGTCGCGACACTGGCGCTGTCCGGGGACTACCCGGTCGTGCCGATCGTGCACTGGGGAACCCAACAGGTCTACAACTCGTACGCAGCGGGCCGCAAACTCCGGTTGTTCCCGCGCACGGATGTGCAGGTGGTCGTCGGGCCGGACATCGACCTGTCGGCCTACCGCGGTCAGGGAACGGACCCGCGAGCCATCCGCGACGTCTCGCTGCTGGTCATGCAGACGATCTCCGGGATGCTGGGAGAGATTCGCGGCCAGCGGCCGCCGGAGGAACTGTTCGACCTGAAGAAGGCGCAGCGGCAGGCAAAGCGGGCGCTCGACGGGACCGAACAGCCTGCCCCTTCGGAACTGGACCGCCCTTGATGTCATCGGCCGGCGCAGCAGCCGCGCCGCATCCGGAGACCCGCACGACAGCGCTGCAACAGTTCACGGTGCTCGGTGCCGGCGCCTGGGGCACCACCTTCGCGAAGGTACTGGCCGATGCCGGCCGGGATGTCGTGTTGTGGGCCCGCCGTGAGTCGGTGGCCGCCGACATCAACATCAGCCGCCGCAACCGGGCCTATCTGGGCGACACCGTGCTGCCGGAGCGGGTGGTGGCCACCGCAGATCTGGAGGCCGCCGTCGACGGGGCCGATGCGGTGGCGCTGGCGGTGCCGAGCCAGACGCTCCGGGAGAACCTGACGGTTTTCCGCGACCTGCTGCCGGCCGGGGTTCCGGTGGTGTCGCTGGCGAAAGGGGTGGAGATCGGAACCGGCCTGCGGATGAGCCAGGTGATGCGGGCAGTCGGCCATCTGGCCGATGAGCGGATCGTGGTGCTCTCCGGACCCAATCTGGCCGCCGAGATCGCTGCCGGCCAGCCCACCGCCACCGTCATGGCCTGCGTCGATCATCGCACCGCCGTCTCGGTGCAGGTCGCATCCGCCACCGAGTATTTCCGGCCGTACACGATCACCGATGTGATCGGCGCCGAGATCGCGGGCACCGCCAAGAACATCATCGCGTTGGCGACCGGGATCGCCGAGGGTCTCGGATTGGGCCTGAACACCGCGGCATCGCTCATCACTCGGGGCCTCAACGAGATGACGCGACTGGGAGTGCAACTGGGAGCCTGCGCTCCGACCTTCGCGGGGCTGGCCGGCCTGGGAGATCTGGTGGCCACCTGTTCGTCACCGTTGTCGCGCAACCGAAGGCTCGGTGTGCAACTCGGCCGTGGACTCTCGCTCGAGGACGCGCAGGAGGCCACCGGAGCGCTCGCCGAGGGCCTGGTGAGCTGTCGCTCGACTCGCGATCTGGCTCATCGGCACGGTGTCGACATGCCCATCACCGAGGCGGTCTACCAGGTCTGCTACCGGCACGCGGGGCCGGAACAGATGATCCGCTCGTTGATGAGCCGCTCACCAGCACCGGAATGACGATCCGGCCCGATCTCCGCGCCAGCGCGCTTGGCGCGCTCCCGGTCGTTCCGACCCTAGGGTTGACGGATGGCACCTGCAGGCGATGATCAGCCGGACCGCACGCCGGCTCCGGCCGCCCGACCGGTCAGGGTGGCGGTGGTGTTCGGCGGCCGTAGTGGAGAGCACTCGGTGTCCTGCATCTCGGCCGCGGGGGTCATCCAGAATCTCGATCCGGAGAAGTTCGAGGTGATCGCCATCGGGATCACCCCCAAGGGATCGTGGCGTCGGATCGACGGCGCCGGCGCCGATGCGCTGGCATCCGCCCGGCTTCCCGAGGTCACCGACGGACCGATGATCGGTCTGCTGCCCGATCCGACCAGTCCCGAGCTGGTGGCATTCGGCCCCGACGGCTCGGCAGCCGGCCCCGCGGCCGGCGTCGATGTGGTGTTCCCGGTGCTGCACGGACCGATGGGGGAGGACGGCACCATCCAGGGACTGCTGGAACTCGCCGGTATCCCCTACGTCGGGGCCGGCGTGTTCGCCTCGGCGGCCGGAATGGACAAGGAGTTCACCAAGAAACTGCTTGCTGCCGAAGGGGTTCCGGTCGGCAGGTACGCCGTGCTCAGGCCGGGGGCCGACACGCTGCCGATGGCCGAACGTGAGCGACTCGGGCTTCCGGTCTTCGTCAAACCCGCGCGCGGCGGATCCTCACTCGGAGTCAGCAGAGTGGACGACTGGGCGGACCTGGATGCCGCCATCCATCTTGCGCGGCAGGCGGATCCGAAGATCCTGGTCGAGGCCGCGGTGATCGGACGGGAGATCGAGTGCGGCGTCCTGGAGTATCCGGACGGCAGCGTCCGGGCTTCGCCGACCGCCGAGATCCATCTCGGCGGCGATCACCGGTTCTATGACTTCGACGCCAAGTACCTCGACGACGTGGTGACGTTCGACATTCCGGCGAAGCTGGAACCCGCGTTGAACCAACGGATCCAGGACATGGCGATACAGGCGTTCACGGCGCTGGGCGCCCAGGGACTGGCCAGGGTCGATTTCTTCGTCACCGAGAGGGGAGAACCAGTGGTCAACGAGGTGAACACGATGCCAGGATTCACCCCGATCTCCGTGTACCCGAAGGTTTTCGCGGTCGGCGGCGTCAACTATCCGGACTTGCTGGACACTCTGATCAGCACCGCCATTGCCCGCGGCACCGGGCTTCGCTGAGCCTGCCGCGCTACTGGTCATCGGTCGCCAGCAGTTTTCCGCCCGAGCAGACCGCCCTGGCCGGCAACACCCCGCTGATCACCGCCGACATCTGCTGGATGGCACCGGATCCCGAACCGTCCGGCACTGTGAGGGCGATCCGGACACCCCGATCCACTGCCAGATAGGTGCTCTGGCCGCCCTCGCTGTTCTGCCACCATTGGACTCCCGGCTCGCCGTTCGGGGTGGAGACCTGGGTGAGTGCCGAGGAACAGGTCAGCTCCGCCGGCGTCGGCAGCCCACAGCGCAGGATCCTGGCCGGATCACCCCAGGCCGCCGTCCCCGGAGGGGATCCGATCACCTCCCGTCGCTGCGCTCCGGACAGATCCGCCGGAAGCGCCGTCATCAGCCGGCTGCACAACCGGCCGGACCCACCGGGGGACGGAACAGCCGGTGCCGCAACCGGTCCGGTGGACCCGGCGGGCTGTTGTCCGGACCAGATGATCCCGCCGATGATCACGGCCACGATCACCACGAGCGGCAACGTCAGGGCCGCGTACAGCCGGCCACGGGAGATGGGCGAATGGCGGGTCGGGTCGGGGCGATCGGGTGCGGAACTGCTACCGGTCACTTACAGGTGGACCACTGGGCAGGTCAGGGTCCTGGTGATGCCCTGAACCCCCTGCACCCTGGCCACCACCAGCTTGCCCAGGTCGTCGACGGAGTTCGCCTCCGCGCGGACGATCACGTCGTAGGGGCCGGTGACATCCTCGGCGCTGGTGACGCCCGGGATCTCGGCGATCGCTCCGGCGACCGACGCGGCCTGCCCGACCTCGGTCTGGATGAGAATGAAGGCCTGCACCACGGTGTGCCCCTTTCGCCGGTCCTCGAGCCGGTGCCGACCCCGGCACCCCTGCGGCCGAGCGTAGCGGTCCCGGCGAGCAGGTTCCTGATCGGGTGCGGCACCATGGTGGATCGACACCACGACCCTGAGGGACCCCATTACCGTGCCAGCCAGCAGTTCTTCGTCCGATACCCGGACCATGTCCGCCGCCGGCGAGTTCGGCGTCATCGACCTCATCACCGCGGGTCGAATGCAGCCGCCGACCACCGTGCACGGCCCGGGCGATGACGCCGCCGTCATCACCGCTGCGGACGGACGGGTGGTGGCCAGCGTCGACATGCTGGTGGACGGTGTCCACTTCCGCTCCGACTGGGCGTCCGGTGAGCAGATCGGCCGCCGGGCAGCGCTGGCTTCGATGGCCGACATCGCAGCGATGGGAGCCCGCCCGACTGCGCTGCTGGTGGCGTTGTCCGCGCCGGGTGGGACGCCGCTGCACATCATCACCGGGATCGGCGACGGCTTGCACGCCGCTGCCGAGGAGGCCGGCGCCGGCGTGATCGGCGGTGATCTGACGTCGTCGCCCGTGCTCGCCGTCTCGGTGACCGCGCTGGGCGACCTGGACGGGGCCGATCCGGTGCTGCGTTCGGGCGCCCGCCCGGGTGACCAGGTGGCCATGATCGGACGGGTCGGCTGGGCGGCCGCCGGCCTGGCGGTGCTGACCCGCGGTTTCCGGTCGCCGGCAGCGGTGGTCAACGCCTACCGGGTGCCCGAGCCGCCGCTGGCCCAGGGACCGCTGGCCGCGGCCGGCGGTGCCACCTCGATGATCGACGTCTCCGACGGCCTGCTGGCCGATCTCGGGCACATCTGCCGGGCGTCAGGAGTGTCCATCGACATCCGTAGCTCGACGCTGGAGGTGCCGGCCCGGCTGACCGAGGTCGCGTCTGCGCTCGGCAAGAACGCCCTCGACTGGCTGCTGACCGGCGGCGACGACCATCCGCTGGTGGCCACATTCCCCGCCGGGTCGACGATGCCGCCCGGCTGGCGCAAGATCGGCACGGCCGCCGACGGCAGCGCGGTGACGGTGGACGGCGCCAGCTACGACGGCGACCAGGGGTGGGACCACTTCCGTGGGTCGCCGCCGACGAGCGCCGCGCGGTGACCGAAGGGGTCCGGGTTCGATGCCGCAGTCGTTGAGCGCGGTGGTCGATCCCGGATGGGCCGAAGCGCTCGAGCCGGTGGCCGGACGGATCGCCGAGATGGGCCAGTTCCTGCGCGAGGAGGTGGCTGCTGGTCGCACATATCTGCCGTCAGGTGCCAACGTGCTGCGGGCCTTCGCCCGGCCGCTGGCCGACGTCAGGGTGCTGATCGTCGGGCAGGACCCGTACCCCACGCCCGGCCATCCGATCGGGCTGTCCTTCGCCGTCGACGCCGCCGTCCGGCCGCTGCCCCGATCGTTGTCGAACATCTACCGCGAGCTGACCGCCGATCTCGGGATTCCGGCCCCGGCCCACGGCGACCTGACCGCGTGGGCGGATGCCGGAGTGCTGCTACTGAACCGGGTCCTCACGGTCTCGCCCGGCGCGCCGGGCTCGCATCGCGGTAAAGGCTGGGAGGCCGTCACTGAACGGGCGATCCAGGCACTGGCCGACCGCGGTGGCCCGCTGGTGGCCGTCCTGTGGGGCAAGGACGCGCAAACCCTGGGGCCGGTGCTCGCCGGCGTCCCGGTGATCGCGTCGGCTCACCCGTCACCGATGTCGGCCGACCGCGGCTTCTTCGGCTCTCGGCCGTTCTCCAGGGCCAATGCCTCACTGCTCGAGCAGGGAGCACCACCGATCGACTGGGCGTTCTAGCCTCCTGCCGCCCAGCCGGGACGCGAGGCGAGCGATCAGAGGAGGGCGTCGTCCCACTCCTGGATGGCCCAGGCGGCCCGGTCGGAGAGAGCCGCCGGTGCGTTGTCCACCGCGATGGCGGACATCCGGATCAACGGGACCAGCAGCAGTGATGGGACGGCCAGACCGGTACCCAACCGGAGCGCGGTGAGCGGTTGCATACCCAGCAGGTCCAGCAGCCGGCGGTGCACTGTCTCCGGCAGCAGCGCCGGTGCCAGCAGGTACAGCTCGGCCCCCGGGGCGAAGCGGTGGGCGAGCACAGCGGCCACCGCACCGGGGATGTCGTCCAGCAGCACCGGCACGCCGCGGATCGCGGCCTGCAGGGCGAATCCGGTGAGGGCGGCGATGTCGGCGCCTCCGGCCACCCGGAGCAGCGTTCCGGCGTCGGAACTGCCGGTGGTCAATCGGTAACGCGCGTCCCGAACGGCCGCCACCCGGCGAATCCATCCGTGGTCGTCGACGCCGGTACCGCGTCCGGCGACATCCACCGGTTCCATCCCGGTCAAGAAGGAGGCGATGGCCGCGGCCGATGTGCCGGCCCCCACGCCGCAGACACCGCCGATCAGCAGATCGGCGCCGCCGTCGATCACCCGGTTCGCCTCGTCGCGGCCGGCCTGGATGGCGCCCGCGACTTCGTTGTGGGTGAGAGCGTCCTCGACGTCGATGGAACCCGAGGACCGGCGCACCCGAGCCGCCCGGATGCCGGGAATCTCCTCGCCGGAATCGATCGCCAGGTCGAGAACGCCGACGGTGACGCCGGCATGCCGGGCCAGCGCGGCCGTTGCCCCGACCCCGGCGGCCAACTCCGAGGCCCGCCGAACGGTGGCCTGCGACAGGTCGGCCGATACGTCCCTGCCGGCAATGCCGTGATCGCCGGCGAACACCGCGAGGTGAACCGATCGTGGGGCTATGGGAGGCTCTGCGCTGCGGCGCAGAGCCGCGACGGCGTCGGTCAGGGGAGCGAACTCGCCCAAGCAGCCTGGCGGCAGACTGGCGCGGCGGCCGGCATTGGTGGCCGCGGCACCGAGGTCGGGAGCCGGCACCTCGATCGGATCGCTGGTCACCCGTGCACGTTACCGTCGGGGTGCGAGTAGGACGGGGTGGACCCGCCAGACACCGGAACGGACGGCAACGATGGAATTGAACAGTGAGTCGGAGCCTGGATCCGGCAGTGCATCGGACAGCCGGCCCGAGGTGGAACCGCAGCCGGCCGGCTCCTACGAATGGCGATACGCGGACGAGGCGGGAGTCAGCACCCCCGGTCCGGCCGTCGCATTCGATACCCGGGAATCCGCCGAGCGCTGGTTGGCGGAGAACTACCGTGACCTGGCCGACGACGGGATCACCGCCGTCAGCCTCTTCGACGGCAACGGTGTGGTGTTCGGCCCGATGCCGCTCGACGGCTGACCCCACCCTCCGAGCGCTGGTCCGGTCCAGGGCGGGTGCCCAGGCAGGCAGTAGGCGCAGGAGTTGTTAACGGCGGTTAACCTCGGGCACACTGGGGACGTCGCCGTCCGAAGGAGTGCAGCCGTGCCCGATTTCACCGAGCCTGTCGAGTTCGCCGAGATCCGGCAGGCAGTGCGGCAGATCACCGAAAAGCACGGTGTCCGCGAATACGCCCAGCGCGGCAAGGCATCCGAGCCGCAGAGCGAGCTGTGGCAGGAGTTGGGGGAGGCCGGTTTCATCGGCATCAACGTGCCAGCGGAGTTCGGCGGCGGCGGCGCCGGCATGAGTGAGCTGGCGGTGGTCACCGAGGCGTCCGCGTCGGCCGGATGTCCGTTGCTGCTCATCCTGGTGTCCAGCGCCATCGGCGTGGAGATCCTGGCCCGGCACGGCTCCGATCAGCAGAAGAAGCAGTGGCTGAGCCGGATGGCCGACGGCGGGATGAAGATGGCCTTCGCCATCACCGAGCCGGACGCCGGCAGCAACTCACACCGGATCACCACCACAGCCCGGCAGGCGGACGACGGCAGTGGCGACTGGATAATCTCGGGACAGAAGTACTACATTTCCGGGGTCGACGAGTCGGCGGCGATCCTCACCGTCACCCGGACCGGTACGGATGAACGCGGACGCGCGGCGATCTCCTTGTTCATCGTCCCGACCGACGCCGAAGGCCTTGTCGCCAAACGGTTACCGGTGGCGGCGCAGATTCCCGACCGACAGTTCACCGTGTTCTACGACGACGTCCGGGTGCCGGCCTCGGCGCTAATCGGCTTTGCCGGCAACGGTTTTCGGCCATTGTTCGACGGACTCAACCCAGAGCGAATCAGTTCCGCGGCGCTGTGTGTCGGCATCGGGCGGTTCGCCTTGGAGGCGGCGGCGGACTACGCCCGATCGAGAAGCGTGTGGGGGACGCCGATCGGGGCGCATCAGGGTGTTTCACACCCGTTGGCGCAGGCCAAGATCGACGTCGAACTGGCCGCGCTGATGTTGACCAAGGCGGCCTGGCTGCACGACCGCGGGGACGATGCGGCGGCGGCGTCGAACATGGCCAAGGCGGCGGCTGCAGACGCCGCCGTTTCCGCGGTAGACGCGGCGATCCAGGCGCACGGCGGGAACGGGCTCTCCGAGGAGTACGGCCTGATGCCGCTCTACGGGATGGCCAGATTGCTGCGGATCGCGCCGGTCAGCAAGGAAATGGTGCTCAACTATGTTGCCCAGCACACCCTGAAACTGCCCCGCTCCTACTGACCCGCCCGGGTGCACGGCGACGGCGCCCGCGGCGACCGGCCTATCGCCTTCGCTGCCAAAGGATTTCGCCGCCCACGACGGTGGCAAGGACCCGGGTGGTGCGGATCTGCTCCGGGTCGGCGGTCAGCGGATCGGTGTCCACGGCGACGAAATCGGCGAGCCGACCACGAGTCAGTGATCCCTTCCGGTTCTCCTGGCCGGCCGCGAAGGCCGGGCCTTGGGTGAAGCCCGCCAACGCCTCGGCGGGGGTCAGCCGCTGCTCGGGTTGCCAGCCGCCAGCCGGCACTCCGGCTGATGTCAGCCGGGTGATCGCTGCGTGCAGACCTTGGAACGGATCGGGATCCTCTACCGGCGCGTCGGAACCGAAGGCCAATGACACCCCGGCGTCCAGCAGGCTGCGCCAGGCGTAGGCGAGCACCTGGTGCCCGGCCAGCAGCCGGTCGACCAGGTCGTGGTCGGTGGTGCAGTGCGTCGGCTGCATGGAGGCGACGACGCCGAGTCGGGCCATCCGGCCGACGTCCTGCGGCCGGAGGAACTGGGCGTGTTCGATCCGCAGCCGCAGTCCGGCGGGCAGCCGGCCGGCCAGCTGTTGATAGGCGTCGAGCACCAGTTCATTGGCCCGGTCGCCGATGGCGTGGGTGGCCACGGTGATGCCGGCGGTGATCGCGGCCCGGCTCAACGCCACCAGGTCGTCGAACGGGGTGACGGCGATGCCGGTGTTGCCGGGGTCGCCGGCGAATGCCGTAGTCATGTGGCAGGTGTGCGAGCCCAGCGCGCCGTCGCTGAAGATCTTGACCCCACCGGTGCTCAGCCAGTCGTCACCGTCCCCCGTGCGCCGGCCCTCCGCGATGGCCGACTCCAGGTGCGAGACCGAGATGGCCTTGTGCACACGGATTCTCAGCTCGCCAGCATCTCGCATCACCCGATACGCCGCTCTGGCGTCCTCACCGTCGATGTCATGCACGCTGGTCAGGCCGCACGCCAGCAACTGCTGCTGACCACGCAACAGCAGGCCGCGGAGGTCGTCCCGGTGCTCGCGCTGCATCGCCCGCCGAACCGGCTCTGACGCCGACTCCCGCAGGATCCCGGTCGGTTCGCCATCAGCGTCTCGCCCGACCTGCCCGCCGATCGGATCCGGCGAATCGGCATCGATCCCGGCCCGCCGCAGCGCCGCCGAGTTCACCCAGATCGTGTGCCCGTCGATGCTGGGAAGCAGCACTGGCCGGTCGGGACACACTGTGTCCAGGGCGTACCGGTCGGGTTGGGCGGGCGGCGCCCAGCGGTTGCTGTCCCACCGCCCGCCCAACACCCAGCCGCCGACCGGAACTGTCGCCGCGTGTGCGGCCACCCTGGACAACGCCTCGTGAAGCGTCGCGGTGCCGCGAAGGTCGACCGAATCCAGGTCGCGGGCGAAGCCGGCAGTGTGAATGTGCGCGTCGTACAGGCCGGGGATCACCGCGTCGCCCTCGAGGTGGATCACTTCGACGGATCCCACGGCCCGGTCGGCGACATCCCGCGCTTCCCCGATCGCGACGATCTGCTCGCCATCGGCGAGGATCGCCGAAGCGGGAGCGGCCCCCGGTACGCCGGTGTGGATGGTGTGGTGACGATAGAGCCGCAGAACCACGGACACCTCCTCAGTTGTCGGGCACAGCTCCGGTCTGGTCCTGGCTGGTCACTGGAATTGTTCCAGCACCCTGCGGGTCCGGGCCAGACCGGCCACCAGCGCCGCCCGCTGCCGTGCGGTAAATTGCTCGTCGAACGCACTCTCGATCGCCGCGGTGGCCCGATCCGCCCGCGCGGCAAGCCGTTTTCCTGCGGATGTCGCCGTGTGCACCAGAATGCCGCTGTGCACCCCGGACGGCCGGCGGTCGATCAACCCCCGCGCGGCCAGGTTGGCCAGCACTGATCCGATCGTCTGCGGCGTCACCATGCAGGCCCTGGCCACCTGGGCCGAGGAGGCGCCGGGCGTGACCGCGATGGTGCTCAGCGCGGCGTACTGCGCAACGGTGAGGTCGAACGGTTTGAGCGCCTTGGTCTTGACGGCGATCAACAGTTGTTCGGTGCGCTTGATGTGGCCACCGAGCCGATCACCGGACGCTGCGCTCGGGCCGGGTCGGCGGGGGTTCATCGGCCCAGCGTACTGTCACTGATGATCGTAAGGGGTCTTATGATCGGGAACCGCACACAGCCGGTAGCGCAGCAACGAGGGAGACGTCGTGCAGCAACGCACACTCGGAAGCGGCGGGCCGACGGTCAGCGCCGTCGGGCTCGGATGCATGGGGATGAGCTGGGCCTATGGGCCGGCCGAACAGGACGACGCCACCAGCAGAGCATTGTTGCTGGAAGCGCTGGATTCGCAGGTGACCTTCTTCGACACCGCGGATGTCTATGGTCTGGGCGCCAACGAGCAACTCGTCGGCCCGGTGCTCGGTCCCTACGCCGGCCGACTCACTCTGGCAACCAAGGCGGGTCTGGCAGCGCCGGACGGACATGCGGGTGGTGGCCTGGTGCCAGACGGCCGTCCCGCTCACCTTCGGGAAGCGCTCGACGCCAGCCTGAAGCGGCTGGGCAGAGACGTTGTCGATCTGTACTACCTGCACCGGGTCGATCCCCAGGTCCCCCTGCAGGAGAGCTGGGGCACTATGGCCGAGTTCGTCACGGCAGGAAAGGTGCGGGCGATCGGCCTGTCGGAGGTGACCGTGGCCCAACTCGATGCGGCACAGGCTATCCACCCGGTCGCCGCTGTGCAGTCGGAGTTCTCGCTCTGGACCCGCGGGCCGGCCGGATCCGATGCCCAAGAGCCGCGGACGGCAGTCGGCGAAGGTCCGGGCTCGCTCGGCGCAACGGATCCCGGGGACGTTATCGGTTGGACCGCGGCGCGGGGCGCCGCCTTCGTGCCTTTCGCTCCGCTCGGCCGTGGCTTCCTCACCGGCGCGTTCGATGCCGGTGCCACCTTCGGCGATGACGACTTCCGGTCGAAGAATCCCCGGTTCGCGCCGGAGGCTCTGGCGGCGAACCAACGGATCGTCGATGAGGTGAGGTCGGTAGCCGCGGAAGCCGGCTGCACGCCGGCCCAGGTGGCCATCGCCTGGGTGCTGGCGCAGGGCGAGCACATCGTGCCGATCCCCGGCACCAAGCGCAGCAAGTACTTGCAGGAGAACATCGCCGCCGCGGATGTCCGGTTGACCGCCGACCAGTTGGCCAGGCTCACCAGCCTCCCGCCCGCCGTCGGAGCCCGCTACTGATCCGGCAAGCGCTGCTGCCCAGGCGGTGGTCGCTGGCACCTGGGCAACTCAGCCGGCTCGCCGACCTTCCGCCGGCAACCAGCTAGCGGTACCGGCGTCACCAGCCGCCGGTGGAACCGTGACCGCGGGCGCCCCGTTCGGAATCCGGCAGCCGCTCTACCTCCACGAAGGTGGCCTCCTCGACCCGCTGGATCACCAGTTGGGCGATCCGGTCGCCGCGCTTGAGGTCGATGGGTGATCGCGGATCGTGGTTGATCACAATCACTTTCAGCTCTCCGCGGTAGCCGGCATCGATGGTCCCGGGCGTGTTGACCAGTGACATGCCGGCGCGGGCGGCCAGCCCGGACCGTGGATGCACGAACGCCGCGTAACCGTCGGGCAGCGCGATCGCGATGCCGGTCGGGAGGACGGCCCGCTGACCGGGCTCTAGCCTGATGCCCACCGTCGTCACCACGTCGGCGCCGGCGTCCCCCGGCAGTGCGTAGCGGGGGAGCGGCACGTCGGGGTCGAGCCGCTGGACCAGCACCCGCACCGGGTCGATCGTCATCCGGCAAAGGTATCCGGCTGCTGGAGGTGTCGGATCTCGCCGCGCAAGACGAAACCGCTGTCCGGCCGCACCTAAACTGGACAGGTGACATCGCCGACCGACGCACCAGAGAGTGCCGCTGATGCCCTGCCGAAGAACTACGAGCCGGCGGCCGTCGAGACCGCGCTCTACCGGCGCTGGATGGACGCCGGCTACTTCACTGCAGACGAGCACCGGGTGCTGTCGGGCGAGCGGCGGCCGTTCTCCATGGTGCTGCCGCCGCCGAACGTCACCGGCGACCTGCACATCGGCCACGCCCTGGATCACACGTTGATGGACGTCCTGGCACGCTGGCACCGGATGTCCGGCGAGGAGGTGCTGTGGCTGCCGGGCATGGACCACGCCGGCATCGCCACCCAGAACCTGGTGGAACAGCAGCTCGCCGTGGACGGCAAGACCCGCCAGGACTTCGGCCGGGAGCTGTTCGTGCAGAAGGTGTGGGACTGGAAGCAGGAATCCGGCGGCGCCATCCTGGGCCAGATGAAGCGGCTCGGCGATTCGGTCGACTGGAGCCGGGAGCGGTTCACCCTGGACGACGGGCTGTCGTCCGCGGTGCAGACCATCTTCAAGCGGTTGTTCGACGACGGGCTGATCTACCGCGCCGAACGGATCATCAACTGGTGTCCCGGATGCCTCACCGCGCTGTCGGACATCGAGGTGGACCACTCCGACGACGCCGGCGAACTGGTATCGATCTCCTACGACGGCACCGCCGACGGCGAGGACTTCTCCGTGGTGGTCGCCACCACCAGGGTGGAGACGATGCTCGGCGACACCGCGATCGCCGTGCATCCCGACGACCAGCGCTACCAGCAACTGATCGGCAGGACCGTCATCGTTCCACTGGTGAACCGGCCGGTCCCGATCGTCGCCGACGAGCACGTCGACCCGGAGTTCGGCACCGGCGCGGTGAAGGTCACGCCGGCCCACGACCCGAACGATTTCGAGATCGGCCGGCGTCA
>JAABUT010001026.1_pt1 | contig 35610 bp, 42 predicted proteins | sample 5559281 | NCBI WGS metagenome assembly JAABUT01 (sample SAMN10711880, study PRJNA513359) | rock metagenome | isolation source: Antarctica rocks | place: Antarctica: Victoria Land, Ricker Hills nord | collected 2016-01-04 | reverse complement strand
TCGACCTGACGCTGAAAGAGCTTGAGAAGATCTTGTATTTCGAGAGCTACGTGGTTCTCGAGCCGGGCCTGACCGACCTCAAGCTGTTCCAGCTGCTGACCGAAGACCAGCTGATGGCCAAACAGGACGAGTTCGGCGAGGACGGTTTCCGCACCGGCATCGGCGCCGAGGCGATCAAAGGCATCCTGCACGGCATCGACACCGACGCCGAGAAGGTCAAGCTGCGCGCCGACCTGAAGGAAACCACGTCGGAGGCCAAGCGCAAGAAGCTGGTCAAGCGGCTGAAGCTGATCGAGGCGTTCGCCGAGTCTGGCGCCAAGCCGGAATGGATGATCCTGGACGTGGTGCCGGTCATTCCGCCCGAGTTGCGTCCGCTGGTGCCGCTGGACGGCGGCCGGTTCGCCACGTCCGACCTGAACGATTTGTATCGCCGGGTGATCAACCGCAACAACCGTTTGAAGCGACTGATCGAGTTGCGTGCGCCGGACATCATCGTGCGCAACGAGAAGCGCATGCTGCAGGAGTCGGTGGACGCGCTGTTCGACAACGGCCGCCGCGGTCGCGCCATCACCGGCGCCAACAAGCGTCCGCTGAAGTCGCTGTCCGATATGCTGAAGGGCAAGCAGGGCCGCTTCCGGCAAAACCTGCTGGGCAAGCGCGTCGACTACTCCGGCCGCTCGGTCATCGTGGTCGGGCCGGAGCTGAAGCTGCACCAATGCGGCCTGCCGAAGAAGATGGCCTTGGAGCTGTTCAAGCCGTTCATCTACTCGAAGCTGGAGAAATACGGCCACGCCACCACCATCAAGGCCGCCAAGCGGATGGTGGAGAAGGAGCGTCCGGAGGTGTGGGACATCCTCGAGGAGGTGATCCGCGAGCATCCAGTGATGCTGAACCGGGCGCCGACCTTGCATCGCCTCGGCATCCAGGCGTTCGAGCCGGTGCTGATCGAAGGCAAGGCGATCCAGCTGCATCCGCTGGTCTGCACTGCCTTCAACGCCGACTTTGACGGCGACCAGATGGCCGTGCACGTGCCCCTCAGCCTTGAGGCACAGCTTGAGGCCCGCGTGCTGATGATGTCGACCAACAACATCCTCAGCCCGGCCAACGGCAAGCCGATCATCGTGCCGAGCCAGGACATCGTGCTCGGCATCTATTACTTGTCGCTGGAGACGCCCGAGTTCCGCCTGGCCGAGGACGACAAGGCGCACGCCTTTGGCACCATCGGCGAGATCGAGCACGCGCTGTATGCCAAGACCATCCAGCTGCACGACAAGATTCGCTCGCGCTTTCACACGGTGGATGCCGAGGGCAAGCCGGTCGTGGAGAAGGTCATCACCACGGCAGGGCGCATGATGATCGCCCAGGTGCTGCCGAAAAGCCCGTTGGTGCCGTTTACCCTGATCAACCGGCAGCTGACCAAGAAGAACGTGTCGGATGTGATCGACGCGGTGTATCGCCACTGCGGCCAGAAGGAATGCGTGATCTTCGCCGACCGGCTGATGGGGCTTGGTTTCACCCAGGCTGCCAAGGCCGGCATCAGCTTCGGCAAGGACGACCTCATCATCCCCGAGACCAAGGGCGAGATGATCCTGAAGACGCAGACCGAGGTGAAGGAGTTCGAGCAGCAGTACCAGGATGGCCTGATCACCGCCGGCGAGCGCTACAACAAGGTGGTGGACGCCTGGTCGCGCTGCACGGACGAGGTGGCCGGCGCGATGATGAAGGAGATCAAGCGCCAGGAGGTCGGCCGCATCACCAACGCGGTGTGGATGATGTCGGATTCGGGCGCGCGCGGTTCGCCGGCGCAGATGCGTCAGCTGGCCGGCATGCGCGGCCTGATGGCCAAGCCGTCGGGCGAGATCATCGAGCAGCCGATCATCGCCAACTTCAAGGAAGGCCTGTCGGTACTGGAATACTTCAACTCCACCCACGGCGCCCGCAAGGGTCTCGCGGACACGGCGTTGAAGACGGCCAACTCCGGCTACCTGACCCGCCGCCTGGTCGACGTGGCGCAGGATTGCATCATCGTCGAGGAGGATTGCGGCACCGTGCGCGGCCTGACCGTGCGCCCGGTGATGGACGGTGGCGAGGTCGTGTCTAGCCTGTCCGAGCGTATCTTGGGTCGCACCACGGCCGAGGACATCCTGGACCCGCTGACCAACGAGCTGCTGCTGGGCAACAACCAACTGATCGGCGAGGATGATGCCGATCGGATCGAGAAGGCCGGCGTCGAAGCGATGAAGATCCGTTCGGTGCTGACCTGCGAGGCGAAGGTGGGCATCTGCGGCCATTGCTACGGCCGCGACCTGGCCCGCGGCACGCCGGTCAACATCGGCGAGGCCGTTGGCGTCATCGCGGCGCAGTCCATCGGCGAGCCTGGCACGCAGCTGACGATGCGGACGTTCCACATCGGCGGCGCCGCCCAGCGTGGTGCCGAGGTCAGCAGCGTGGAGGCCAGCCACGACGGCGTAGCCTCCGTGCGCAACCGCAACGTGGTCATCAACAGCTCCAACGTGCCTGTGGTGATGAGCCGGAACTGCGAGCTGGTGCTGACCGACGACAAGGGCCGCGAGCGCGCCCGCTTCCGGGTGCCGTATGGCGCTCGGCTGCTGGTGGACGAGGGTGCGACCGTCGCACGCGGCGACAAGCTGGCCGAGTGGGACCCGTACACCCTGCCGATCATCACGGAGCGCAACGGCAAGCTCGAATACCTCGATCTGCTGGAAGGCGTCACCTTGGTGGAGCGCATGGACGAGGTTACCGGCCTCACGTCCAAGGTGGTGGTGGACTACAAGCAGAACGCCCGCGGCGTCGACCTGCGGCCCCGCCTGCAGCTGAAGGATGCCAACGGCGAGGTCGTGCGCCTCACCAACGGCAGCGACGCGCGCTACTTCCTCAGCCCCGACTCCATCCTGTCGGTGGAGAACGGCATCGAGGTGCAGGCCGGCGACGTGCTGGCCCGCATTCCGCGTGAGGGCAGCAAAACCCGCGACATCACCGGCGGCCTGCCGCGGGTGGCGGAGCTGTTCGAGGCGCGGCGGCCGAAGGACCACGCGATCATCGCCGAGATTGATGGACGGGTGGAGTTCGGCAAGGACTACAAGGCCAAGCGCCGGGTAATCGTGAAGAACGACGAGACCGGGGAAGAGAGCGAATACCTTATTCCCAAGGGCAAGCACGTGTCCGTCCAGGAAGGCGACTTCGTCCGCCTGGGCGACCCGCTGGTCGACGGTCCGCGTGTGCCGCACGACATCCTGAAGGTGCTCGGCGTCGAAGCCCTGTCCGACTACTTGGTCAACGAAATCCAGGACGTCTACCGGTTGCAGGGCGTGAAGATCAATGACAAGCACATCGAGGTCATCGTTCGGCAGATGCTGCAGAAGGTCGAAATCCTGGAGCCAGGCGACACCACGTTCCTGACCGGGGAACAGACCGACCGCACGGACTTCGACATCGAGAACAACAAGCGGATCGCCGAAGGCGAACGCCCCGCCACCGCAATGCCGGTGCTGCAGGGCATCACTAAGGCCAGCCTGCAGACCCACAGCTTCATCTCCGCCGCCTCCTTCCAGGAGACGACGCGGGTGCTGACCGAGGCCGCCACGGCGGGCAAGGTCGATAACTTGATGGGCCTGAAAGAAAACGTCATTGTCGGCCGCCTGATCCCAGCCGGCACCGGCAGCGTGATGAACCGCCTCAGAGCCATCGCCGCCGGACGCGACCAACAGAAAGGCCTGGGCCGCGACACTCCGGCCATTACGCGGGCAGCCGAGTAAGGAAGGCCAGGGCTCTGCCCTGGACCCGCCAGGGGGCAGCGCCCCCTGGACCGGCTTCCCGTAAGTAAGGATGTGGCCTACGGCAAAGAAGGGTTAGGTGATGTTCGCAACATCACCTAACCCCCCTTTGCCGTAGGCCAACTCTCACTTGTGGAAGCGGGTCCAGGGCACGCTGCGTCCTGGTGGGGTCGAGGGGCAAAGCTCCCGCCTTCCTCACTTGACTCCCGTCGTCATGGCTCGTAGGTATCGCGCCCTCGGGCCGGCCTGGTGGGGTGTGGTCGCGGATGATTCAGATGCCAGTGTGTGCGGTGCCGTCCTTTGGGGCTGAGGCCGTTTGCAGGGTAGGTCCCGCAGGGTGGAGTTCCACCGACTGTGGGGATTGCGTGTGGTTTCAAGGCTTTGGGGTTTGTGCTCTGGGGCCACAGGATTGAAAGAGGGTCTATGCCGACCATCAACCAGCTGATCGCCAATGGGCGAGAGCCTGCCGCGAAGCGCAACAAGGTGCCGGCTCTGCAGGGTTGCCCGCAGAAGCGCGGCGTTTGCACGCGCGTGTATACGACGACCCCAAAGAAGCCGAACTCGGCGCTGCGCAAGGTGGCGAAGGTTCGTCTGACCAACGGGTACGAGGTCGTGAGCTACATTCCGGGCGAGGGTCACAACCTGCAGGAGCACAGCGTCGTGCTGATCCGCGGCGGGCGCGTGAAGGATTTACCGGGCGTACGGTATCACATCCTGCGTGGCGTTCTGGATACCCAGGGTCTGCCGAAGCGTCGTCAGCGTCGTTCGCTGTATGGCGCGAAGCGTCCGAAGTAAGAGGGGAGTTTCCGATGAGCCGCCGTCGCCGCGCGATCAAGCGCGAGATTCTGCCGGACGCCAAGTTCGGCGATGCCATTCTGACCCGCTTCATGAACGCCTTGATGTACGACGGCAAGAAGTCGGCCGCCGAGGGCATCGTTTACGGCGCGTTGGAAACGATGAAGAAGCGTGGCGGCCCGCAGGCTGACGCGATCCGGATGTTCCATGAGGCGCTGGACAACGTGAAGCCGGCGGTAGAAGTGCGGTCCCGCCGGGTTGGCGGTGCGACGTATCAGGTGCCGGTCGAGGTTCGCACCGAGCGTCGGCAGGCTTTGGCGATCCGCTGGATCATCGACTCGGCGCGCAAACGTGGCGAGCACACGATGGAAGACCGGTTGTCGAACGAGTTGTCGGATGCGGTGAACAACCGGGGTTCGGCGGTAAAGAAGCGGGAAGACACCCACCGGATGGCTGAGGCCAACAAGGCGTTCAGCCATTACCGCTGGTAATTGATGGGCATGGTGCTTTCGGGCGCCGGCAAAATTCATCCCGCGGCTTGAGCGGGCACGGAGAAGACGACGATGGGTAAGGCGAAATTCGAGCGGAACAAGCCGCACTGCAACATCGGCACGATCGGCCATGTCGATCATGGCAAGACGTCGCTGACGGCTGCGATCACCAAAATTCTGGCAAAGTCCGGCGGTGCGGTATTCACCGCCTACGACCAGATCGATAAGGCTCCTGAGGAGCGTGCCCGCGGCATCACCATCTCCACGGCCCATGTGGAATATGAAACGAAGAATCGGCACTACGCGCATGTCGATTGTCCGGGTCATGCTGACTACGTGAAGAATATGATCACCGGCGCGGCGCAGATGGATGGCGCCATTCTGGTGGTGTCGGCGGCCGACGGCCCGATGCCGCAGACCCGCGAGCACATCCTGCTGGCGCGTCAGGTCGGTGTGCCGTCGCTGGTGGTGTTCCTGAACAAGTGCGACATCGCTGACCCTGACCTGCTGGAGCTGGTCGAGCTGGAAGTGCGTGAGCTGCTGAGCAGCTACCAGTTCCCAGGTGACGACATCCCCATCATCCATGGCTCGGCGGTGTGCGCGCTGAACGACACCCAGCCGGAGTTGGGTGAACAGGCGATTCTGAAGCTGATGGAGGCGGTGGACAACTACATCCCGCAGCCGGTGCGCGACATCGACAAGCCGTTCCTGATGCCGGTGGAAGACGTATTCTCGATTTCAGGCCGCGGCACCGTGGTGACCGGGCGCGTCGAGCGCGGCATCGTGAAGGTTGGCGAGGAGGTCGAGATCGTCGGGCTGAAGGCGACGGTCAAGACGATCGTCACCGGTGTCGAGATGTTCCGCAAGTTGCTGGACCAGGGCCAGGCCGGCGACAACATCGGCGCGTTGCTGCGCGGCACCAAGCGTGAGGATGTGGAGCGTGGGCAGGTCCTGGCAAAACCCGGTTCGATCAACCCGCACACCAAGTTCAAGGCGGAAAGCTACATTCTGACGAAGGAGGAAGGGGGGCGCCACACGCCGTTCTTCACCAACTATCGTCCGCAGTTCTACTTTCGCACCACCGACGTGACCGGCATCGTGCAACTGCCCGAGGGCACCGAGATGGTGATGCCGGGCGACAACGTGTCGATGGACGTTGAATTGATCGCGCCGATCGCCATGGATGAAGGCTTGCGCTTCGCCATCCGTGAGGGTGGCCGGACCGTTGGCGCCGGTGTTGTCGCCAAGATCGTCGCCTGAAACACAAGGAGCGGCGTCGGCATCCTGACGGGTGTCGGCGGCTGAAAGATCGGACGCATGGATAACCAGAACATACGCATTCGCCTGAAGGCGTACGATCACCGCGTGCTCGACAGCAGCACGAAAGAGATCGTGAACACGGCGAAGCGTACCGGCGCGCAGATCCGCGGTCCGATCCCGTTGCCGACGCATATCGAGCGTTTTACCGTGAACCGCTCGCCGCATGTCGACAAGAAAAGCCGCGAGCAGTTCGAGATCCGGACCCATCGTCGTCTGCTCGACATCGTGGAGCCGACGCCACAGACGGTAGACGCGCTGATGAAGCTTGACCTGGCTGCCGGCGTAGACGTCGAAATCAAGATCTGACGATTTTGCTTTCATAAGCCCTGGTTGACCAGGGTTTTCATTGGCCTAAGGACCCATGCTCGGGTCCCTCTGGGGAAAGAAGTTGATGCGTACTGGATTGCTGGCGAAGAAGCTCGGCATGACCCGGGTGTTCAAGGACGACGGCACGCATGTGCCGGTCACCGTGCTGCACATCGACGGGCTGCAGGTGGTACAGGCTCGCACCCAGGAGAAGGATGGCTATACCGCTGTCCAGCTCGGCTGGGGCAAGGCCAAGGTGAAGAACGTTTCGCAGCCCAACAAGGGGCACTTCGCCGCGGCGAAGGTCGAGCCGAAGCAGCATCTGGCGGAATTTCGCGTCAGTGCCGACGGCATGCTGGCGGCAGGCGACACGCTGTCGGCGGCGCATTTCGTCGTGGGCCAGAAGGTTGATGTCGCTGGCACCAGCAAGGGCAAGGGTTTCGCCGGGGCGATGAAGCGCTGGAACTTTGCTGGTCTTGAGGCATCGCACGGCGTCTCGGTCAGCCACCGTTCACACGGCTCGACGGGCAACCGGCAGGACCCTGGCAAGACCTTCAAGAACAAGAAGATGGCGGGCCATCTCGGCTCGGAGCGGATCACCACGCAGAATTTGGAGGTTGCCGCGGTCGATGCCGCGCGCGGCCTGCTGATGATCAAGGGTGCGGTCCCCGGTGGAAAGAACGGCTGGGTGCTGGTGCAGGACGCGGTGAAGAGGGCGCGGCACGCCGATGCGCCGTTCCCGGCCGGGCTGTTGGCGAATGCGGTGCCAGTCGCCGCAACGCCGGCGACCTCCGAGCCGCCGGCGCAGGACTGAGGGCAAGGCAATGCAGATCGAAATCAAGACCCTCGACAACGGCAGCGCCGGTACCGCCGAACTTCCGGACGACATCTTCGGCACCACGCCGCGTGCGGACATCATGGCGCGTGTGGTGCACTGGCAGCAGGCCAAGGCGCGCGCCGGCACACACCGGACGCTCGGCATGGGTGAAGTTCGCGGCACGACGAAGAAGCCGTACAAGCAGAAGGGCACCGGCAACGCGCGTCAGGGCTCGTTGCGCGCTCCGCAATTCCGCGGTGGCGGCATCGTCCACGGGCCGGTGGTCCGCAGCCACGGTTATGACCTCCCCAAGAAGGTGCGACGGTTGGGCCTGATTTCGGCGCTGTCGCAGAAGCAGACCGAGGGCAAACTGATTGTCCTTGACGCCGCGACAGGCAACTCGCGGACCAAGGAGTTGCAGGCGAAGCTGAAGGTGCTTGGTTGGCATTCGGCGTTGGTCATCGATCGCGTCGTCGACAAGGGCTTTCTGCTCGCCAGCCGCAACATCATCGGTGTGGACGTGCTGCCGACCGTCGGCGCCAACGTTTACGACATCCTAGCCCACGACATGCTGGTGGTGACCACGGCCGGCATCGAAGGCCTGAAGGAGCGCCTCGCATGAGCGAGACCCAGACGAAGGTGGCGAAGCGGGCGCCGAAGCTGTCGCGCGAGGGCATGTACACCCTGTTGCGCAGCCCGGTAATCACCGAGAAGGCGACCATGCTGGCGGAGCGCTCGCAAGTTGTGTTCCGGGTTGCTATCGACGCGACCAAGCCGGAGATCAAGGCCGCGGTCGAGGGTCTGTTCGGTGTCAAGGTGATCGCCGTGAACACGCTGGTAACCAAAGGCAAGACCAAGCGGTTCAAGGGCCGCCCCGGCGTGCGCTCGGATGTCAAGAAGGCATATGTCCGTCTCGCGGAAGGTCAGACCATTGACCTGACGACGGGCCTGGTCTGATACGGGAAGAACGACGATGGCACTGAAGCATTTCAACCCCGTCACGCCAAGCTTGCGCGGAACGGTCCTGATCGACAGGTCCGAGTTGTGGAAGGGCAAGCCGGTCAAAGGTTTGACCGAGGGTAAAACCCATTCCGGTGGACGCAACAATCACGGTCGGATCACCAGCCGGTTCCGTGGCGGCGGACACAAGCAGTCGTATCGCCTGGTCGATTTCAGGCGCCGCAAGTTCGACGTGCCTGGCACGATCGAGCGGGTGGAATACGACCCGAACCGCACCGCGTTCATTGCGCTGGTCAAGTACCAGGATGGTGAGCTGGCCTACATCCTGGCACCGCAGCGCCTGAAGGCGGGCGACCAGGTTGTCTCGGCTCTGCGCGCAGACATCAAGCCGGGCAACGCCATGAGCCTCGCGGCGATCCCCGTCGGCACGATCATCCACAACATCGAGATGAAGGCGGGTGCCGGCGGCAAGATCGCGCGCGCTGCCGGCCAGTATGCCCAGCTGGTCGGTAAGGACACCGGCTACGCGCAGATCAAGCTGATGTCCGGCGAACTGCGCGTCGTGCGCGGCGAGTGCATGGCCACGATCGGCGCGGTGTCCAACCCGGACAATTCGAACCAGAGCATCGGCAAGGCAGGCCGCTCGCGTTGGATGGGTCGCAAGCCGCATCAGCGTGGCGTGACGATGAACCCGGTCGACCATCCGCATGGTGGCGGTGAAGGCCGCACCTCGGGCGGTGGGCATCCTCGCACGCCGTGGGGCAAGCCGACCAAGGGATACAAGACGCGCGTCAACAAGCGCACGGATCGCCTCATCATCCGTAACCGTAGCAAGGGCAAGGGCTGATGGCGCGTTCCGTCTGGAAGGGTCCGTTCGTTGACGGATACATGCTCAACAAGGCCGAGGCGTCGCGAGCGTCGGGCCGCAACGAGATCATCAAGATCTGGTCGCGCCGCTCGACCATCCTGCCGCAGTTCGTCGGCCTGACCTTCGGCGTCTACAACGGGCACAAGTTCCTGCCGGTGCAGGTGAACGAGAACATGGTGGGGCACAAGTTCGGCGAGTTCTCGCCGACCCGCACGTTCACCGGCCACTCGTCGGACAAGAAGGCGAAGCGAGGCTGACATGAGCAAGCCCAAACACATACGCGAGCTGTCGGAGACCGAGGCGCAGGCGATCCTGCGCAACGTCCGCGTCAGCCCACGCAAGCTCAACCTGGTCTGCGGCCTGATCCGCAACCGCAACGCCGCCGAAGCGGTTGCCACGCTGGCGTTCAGCAAGCGTCGGATCGCCCAGGACGTGAAGAAGGCGTTGGAGAGTGCGATAGCCAACGCCGAGAACAACCACAGCCTGGATGTCGACCGGTTGGTGGTGTCGCGCGCCGAGGTAGGGAAGTCGGTGGTGATGCGGCGCTTCCAGGCACGCGGCCGCGGCAAGTCGTCGCGCGTCGAGAAGTGGTTCAGCCATCTGAAGATCGTCGTGGCCGAGCGCGCGCAGGAAATCGTGCCGGAAGCTGGTCGGGAGGCCGCATAATGGGTCACAAGGTCAATCCGATCGGGCTGCGTCTTGGGATCAACCGCACCTGGGACAGCCGCTGGTTCGCCGGCACCGACTACGCCAAGTTGCTGCACTCCGACACGCTGCTGCGCAACCATCTGCGCACCAAGCTGTCGGGCGCCGGCGTGTCGCGAGTGGTGATCGAGCGTCCGGCCAAAAAGCCGCGGGTTACCATCTATGCCGCCCGACCGGGCGTGGTGATCGGCAAGAAGGGCCAAGACATCGAGAACCTGCGCAAGGAACTCGCCCGGATGGCGAAGTCCGATGTTTCGTTGAACATCGTTGAAATCCGCAAGCCCGAGATCGACGCGACCCTGGTGGCCGAGAACATCGCCCAGCAGCTTGAGCGTCGGGTGGCGTTCCGCCGTGCCATGAAGCGCGCCGTGCAGTCGGCGATGCGTCTGGGTGCGCAGGGGATTAGAATAAACTGCGGCGGGCGGCTTGGCGGGGCGGAGATCGCGCGGACGGAGTGGTACCGCGAGGGTCGGGTTCCGCTGCACACCTTGCGCGCGGACATCGACTACGGCGTGGCGACCGCGAAGACGACATATGGCACCTGCGGCGTGAAGGTCTGGATCTTCAAGGGTGAAGTTCTAGGCCACGACCCGCTGGCACAGGACCGCCGGGCCGCCGAACAGGCGCCGCAGCGGTAAGGATCGAAGGCAATGCTGTCACCTAAACGCACGAAATACCGCAAGGCCCACAAAGGCCGCATCCACGGCCTGGCCAAGGGCGGCACGGCGCTGAATTTTGGCGCCTTCGGCCTGAAGGCGCTGGAGCCGGAGCGTGTCACGGCGCGCCAGATCGAGTCGGCGCGGCGTGCCATCACCCGGGCGATGAAGCGTGCCGGCCGCGTGTGGATTCGCATCTTTCCGGACGTGCCGGTGTCGGTGAAGCCCGCCGAGGTGCGCATGGGCTCCGGCAAGGGCAGCCCGGAGTTTTGGGTGGCGCGCGTCAAGCCGGGCTGCATCATGTTCGAGATCGATGGCGTGACGGCGGACCTGGCCAAGGAGGCGCTGACTTTGGGTGCGGCGAAGCTGCCGATCAAGACCAAGTTCGTCACCCGGATCGGGGACGCCTGAGATGTCCAAGCAAAGCAAGCCGACCGACATCCGCCTCAAGACGCCAGACCAGCTGGCCGCGATGCTGCTGGACCTGCGCAAGGAACAGTTCAACCTGCGCTTCCAGCGGGCTACCGGTCAGCAGGAAGGGGTGGGCCGCGTGCTTGCGGTTCGCCGCGACATCGCGCGCGTGAAGACGATCATGACGGAGCAGAAACGCCCCGTTGCCGCCGGGGCGCTTCGCTCCGGCGTGAAGTCCTGAAGGGAGTAGGGCGATGCCGAGGCGCGTCCTGACGGGGCGGGTGACCAGCGACAAGATGGACAAGACCGTGACGGTGCTTGTCGATCGGCGCGTGATGCATCCGCTGTACAAGAAGTTCATCCGGCGTTCGAAGAATTATGCGGCGCATGACGAAGTGAACGGCTGCAAGGCCGGCGACGCGGTGCGCATCGAGGAGTGCCGCCCGATTAGCAAGCGCAAGACCTGGATGGTGGTCGAGCGCAACGGGCAGCCTTTCGGCCCGAAGCTGGTCGAGGCGGCTCCGGCGTCTGAACCCGCCCAGGGAGTACAGGCATGATCTCGGTCGAGTCCAACCTGGAGGTGGCCGACAACTCCGGCGCGCGCCGGGTGCAGTGCATCAAGGTGCTCGGCGGCTCCAAGCGCAAGACGGCCTCGGTTGGCGATGTCATCGTGGTGTCGGTGAAGGATGCCATTCCGCGCGGCAAGGTGAAGAAGGGCGACGTGCACCAGGCGGTGATCGTGCGCACCAGCTTTCCTGTGCGCCGCGCCGACGGCAGCGCCATCCGGTTCGACCGAAACGCCGCAGTGCTGATCAACAAGCAGCAGGAGCCCATCGGCACCCGCATCTTCGGGCCGGTGGTGCGCGAGTTGCGGGCGAAGAAGTTCATGAAGATCATCTCGCTCGCGCCGGAGGTGCTGTGATGGCCGCGCGCATTCGCAAGGGCGACACGGTGCTGGTGATCAGCGGTGCGGATCGCGGCAAGCGCGGCGAAGTGTTGCGGGTGGCGCCCAAGGACGATCGTGCCGTGGTGCAGGGCGTCAACATCGCCACCAAGCATACTAAGCCGCGCGGGATGGGCCAGCCTGGCGGCATCACCAAGGTTGAGGCGACGATCCATCTGTCGAACCTGAAGCTGGTCGATCCAGCTTCGGACAAGCCGACCAGGGTCGGTTTTCGTATTCTCGACGGCGGCCGCAAGGTCCGTGTGGCCAAGGCGACCGGCCAGGTCATCGAGAGCTGAGGAGCAGGACATGAGCGAGACGCAGATGGGGGTGGCCGAGCTGCCCCGCATGCATCGCCGCTACCTCGATGAGGTGCGGGGCAAGTTGCAGGCTGAATTCGGGTACACCAACCCGATGCAGGTGCCGAAGCTGCAGAAGATCGTCATCAACATGGGTGTGGGCGAAGCGGCCGGCGACCAGAAGAAGCTGGATGCGGCATTGGCTGAGCTGACGCTGATCGCAGGGCAGAAGCCGATCAAGACGTTGGCCAAGAAGGCGATCGCCGGCTTCAAGATCCGCGCCGGCCTGCCGATCGGCTGCAAGGTCACTCTACGCAAGACGCGGATGTATGAGTTCCTGGACCGGCTGGTGACGATCGCGCTGCCTCGCGTGCGCGACTTCCGCGGCATCGGCGGCAAGGGCTTCGACGGCCGCGGCAACTTCGCCATGGGTTTGAAGGAGCAGCTGATCTTTCCTGAGATCAACTACGACAAGGTCGAGAACATCCGCGGGATGGACATCGTGTTCGTGACCGATGCCAAGACGGATGCCGAGGCGAAAGCGTTGCTGAAGCTGTTCGATATTCCGTTCACCCCCGATCCGGTGGAACGCGCGGCGGCTTGATTTCGACGGATTGGACTTAACGACCATCGATTGGAAAACCGCTGGCCTCGGCTGGCAGGTTCCGGAGGGTAAGATAAAATGGCCAAGACCTCTCAGGTCAATCGCAACCACAAGCGTGAACGCATGTCGGTCCGCGACAAGGGCAAGCGTTCGACCTTGAAGGCGATCGTGATGGACCGCACGCTGCCGGTCGAAGATCGCTTCGATGCGACGATGAAGTTGGCGCAGCTGCCGCGCAACGGGGCCAAGGTGCGGGTTCGCTTGCGCTGCGAGGTCAGTGGCCGTTCGCGCGCCAACTATCGGAAATTCAAGCTGTCACGCATCGCCTTGCGCGACATGGCCAGCGCCGGGCAGATCCCCGGCATGGTCAAGGCGAGCTGGTAAGGAACACGTCGCATGTCGATGACAGATCCGCTGGCGGACATGCTGACCCGCATCCGCAACGCGCAGCGCTCGCGCCACACCATGTGCGTGGCGCCGGCCTCCAAGCTGCGCGCCAATGTGCTTGACGCGTTGCAGCGCGAGGGCTTCATCCGCGGCTTCGCGGCCGAGGAGCTGCGCCCTGGCGTGGCGCAGCTGCGCATCGAGTTGAAATACAACGAGGGTGAGCCGGTCATCAAGGAGATCACCCGCGTCTCCAAGCCTGGCCGCCGCGTCTACTCCAAAATCAAGGAACTTCCGCGGGTGTATGCCGGGCTTGGGGTGTCGATCCTGTCGACGCCGCGCGGTGTGTTGAGCGATGCCGAGGCGCGCGCTGCCAATGTCGGCGGCGAAGTCTTGTGCCGCGTGTTCTGAGGGGGATGGCATGTCACGCATAGGCAAATATCCCGTCGAGATTCCGGCCGGCGTCACGGTGGCCCTAGCCGGCCGCACCTTGACCGCGACCGGCAAGCTGGGTGCGCTGTCGCTCGACCTGACCGACAACGTCGACGCCACGGTGGACGATGGCCGCGTGGCCGTCATACCGCGCGGCAATTCGGCGCCGGCTCGGATGATGTGGGGCACGACGCGCGCCAACGTCGCCAACATGGTTCGCGGCGTGTCGACCGGGTTCTCCAAGGTCATGGAGATCACCGGCACCGGTTACCGTGCCGCGGTCAACGGGTCGAACCTGGTGATCAACCTCGGGTTCTCGCACGATGTCGTCTACAAGATACCGGTCGGCATCAAGGTGACCTGCGACCGCCCGACCCTCATCAGGGTCGAGGGGACGGACAAGCGACTGGTGGGGCAGGTCTGCGCCGAGGTCCGCGCCTGGCGTCCGCCTGAGCCATACAAGGGCAAGGGCGTGAAGTTCGAGGGCGAAGCGATCCGCCGCAAGGAAGGCAAGAAGAAGTAAGATGGGCACCGACGTCAAGGAACTGCAGCTGCGCCGGCGAACACGTCTGCGCTTCCAGCTGCGCCGCAAGTCTGTTGGCAGGCCGCGTTTGTCGGTGTTCCGCTCGGGCAAGCACATCTACGCCCAGGTGATCGACGACACCGCCGGCCGCACCATGGCGTCCGCGTCCAGCCTGGACCGCGACCTGCGCGTGCAGTTGAAAACCGGGGCCGACAAGGACGCGGCGTCGGCGGTCGGCAAGCTGGTGGCCGAGCGGGCGCTGGCGGCCGGCGTCTCGGCTGTGGTGTTCGATCGCGGCGCGTATCTGTATCACGGGCGCGTCAAGGCGCTGGCGGAGGCTGCCCGTGAGGGAGGCCTCGCCTTCTGAGGACAGGACAGTATGGCACGTGAACCGAGGGATGGCCGCAGCGGCGGCGGCCGGGATCGCGATCGCGGTCACGGCGGCGAGGGTGACGACCTGATCGACAAGCTGGTCACGATCAACCGTGTCGCCAAGGTGGTGAAGGGCGGCCGCCGGTTCGCCTTCGCCGCCCTGGTGGTGGTGGGCGACCAGAAGGGCCGCGTCGGCTACGGCGCCGGCAAGGCGCGCGAGGTGCCGGAGGCGATCCGCAAGGCGACCGAGCGGGCCAAGAAAGGCATGATCCGCGTGCCGATGAAGGAAGGCCGCACGCTGCACCACGACAGCAACGGGCACTACGGCGCCGGCAAGGTCGTGTTGCGCAGCGCCACCGCCGGCACCGGCATCATCGCCGGCGGCCCGATGCGCGCCGTGTTCGAGACCTTGGGCATCGGCGACGTGGTGGCCAAAAGCTTCGGTAGCCGCAACCCGCACAACATGGTCAAGGCAACGTTTGACGCGTTGCAGCGCTGCGCCAGCCCGCGGTCGGTGGCGACCCGGCGCGGCAAGAAAGTGTCTGATCTGCTGGGCAAGCGCGATGCGCCCGGCCAGGAGGGCGTCGATGCCTGACGAGATGACGAAGCCGGCCGGGGGTCGGGTGCGGGTGACGCAGACGGCGTCGGCGCTGGGGCGCAAGCCGGGCCAGAAAGGTACTCTGGTTGGCCTGGGTCTCAATAAAATCCGCAGCACGCGCGAACTGAAGGACACCCCTTCGGTGCGCGGCATGATCCGCAAGGTCGCTCACCTCATCAAGGTCGAGGACCTGTCCTGATCGCTGCTTCGGCATCCACCGCGATCAAGGTGGGGCCAAGTGGAGAGTCGGGCTGAAAAGGAACGGCGATGAAGCTTAACGAACTGCGCGACAATCCCAAGGCGCGCTCCACCTCCAAGCGGCTTGGCCGCGGCATCGGCTCGGGCAAGGGCAAGACGTCCGGCAAAGGCGTCAAGGGGCAGAAGGCGCGCGAGGGTGTGGCCCTGAACGGCTTCGAAGGCGGCCAGCTGCCGATCTACCGCCGGCTGCCGAAGCGCGGCTTCACCAACATCTTCCGCAAGGAATATGCGCCGGTGAACCTGGGCACGATCGCCAAGGCCATCGAAAGCGGGCGCATCGATGGCGCACAGCCGATCACCGAGGAGGTGCTGATGGCTGCCGGGCTGGCACGCTCGGGCGTGAAGGTGGCCGGCGTCCGCCTGCTGGCGACCGGCGAGCTGACCCGCGCGATCAACGTCACCGTGTCCGGAGCGTCAGCTGCCGCGGTCGCCGCGGTGCAAGCAGCCGGCGGCACCGTCACCACCACCGTGGTCAAGCCCGAGGCGGCGCCTGCTGCCTAAGGCCTGTCCGGCTGGTTGCCGGAGCTTTGCTTGCTCCGCCATGGCTGTAACGGTATGACGCATCGGACGGCGCCCGGGTGATCCGTTGGCGCCGTTCCTGTTGGATGGGGATTTGCACATGGCATCCGCGGCGGAACAGCTTGCAGCAAACCTGAACCTTGGCGTGTTTTCCAAGGCGACCGAGCTGAAGAAGCGCATCTGGTTCACGCTCGGGGCTTTGCTGGTTTATCGCGTCGGCACCTACATCCCGGTGCCCGGCGTCGACGCGTCGGTGATGGGCGAGATGCTGGCGCAGCACGGCGGCGGCATCCTGGGCATGTTCGACATGTTCAGCGGCGGCGCATTGGGCCGCATGACCGTGTTCGCGCTGAACATCATGCCGTATATCAGCGCCAGCATCATCATCCAGCTGATGACGGCGGCCGTGCCGACGCTCGAGGCTCTCAAAAAGGAGGGCGAGAGCGGGCGCAAGAAGCTCAACCAGTATACCCGTTACCTGACGGTCCTGATCGCGTTGGTGCAGTCATACGGCATCGCGGTCGGGCTGGAAGGCATGCGTGGCAGCTTCGGCGCCGCGGTCATCGATCCAGGCCTGTTCTTCCGCATGTCGTGCGTGGTGACCCTGGTCGGCGGCACCATGTTCCTGATGTGGCTCGGCGAGCAGATCACCGCCCGGGGCATCGGCAACGGCACCAGCCTGATCATCTTCGCCGGCATCGTCGCCAACCTGCCGCACGCGCTGGCCTCGTTGCTTGAACTCGGCCGCACCGGAGCGTTGAGCCCGGTGTTCATCCTGTCCTTCATCGTCATAGCGGTCGCTGTGGTGGCGTTCATCGTGTTCATGGAGCGGGCGCAGCGACGCATCGTCATCCAGTATCCGAAGCGTCAGGTCGGGCAGCGCATGTTCGGTGGCGACTCGACCCACATGCCGCTGAAGATCAACACCGCCGGCGTCATCCCGCCGATCTTCGCCAGCTCGATCCTGTTGATCCCCGCCACGATCTCGGGCTTCTCCGGCGCACCCGGCGAGGGTGGCTGGGTGGCCACGATCGGACAGGCGCTGGCTCATGGCGAGCCGCTGTACATGATCGCCTATGCCGGCATGATCATCTTCTTCAGCTATTTCTACACAGCCGTGGTGTTCAACCCGGAGGAGACGGCGGACAACCTGAAGAAGTATGGCGGCTTTGTGCCCGGCATCCGTCCGGGCAGCGCCACGGCCGATTACTTCGACGTGATCCTGACTCGGCTGACCACCGTGGGCGCGCTGTACATGTGCATCGTCTGTCTGCTGCCTGAAATCCTCATCAGCCGCTACGGCGTGCCGTTCTATTTCGGCGGCACCAGCCTGATGATCATCGTGTCCGTCACCATGGACACCGTGACCCAGATCCAGTCCCACCTGATCGCGCACCAATACGAGGGATTGATCAAGAAGGCGCGTGTTAAGGGACGGGGGCGTTGAACCTGATCCTGCTTGGACCGCCCGGCGCCGGCAAGGGAACCCAGGCGAAGCGTCTGCAGGACCGCTATGGCGTGTTGCAGATTTCGACCGGCGACATGTTGCGCGCGGAGGTCGTTGCGGGCAGCGAGGTTGGCTTGCAGGCTCAGGCGGTGATGGAAGCCGGCCAGCTGGTTTCCGACGACATTCTGATCCGCATGCTTGCCGCGCGCATATCTCGGCCGGACTGCGTTCGTGGCTTTATCCTGGACGGGTTTCCCCGCACCGTGCCGCAGGCGTTGGCTCTCGACAGCATGTTGCTGGCGAAAGGACTGGCGCTGCATGCCGTGATCGAGTTGCGCGTGGACGATGCCGCCCTGGTGGAACGTATCGCCGGGCGGTTCACCTGCGCCAATTGCGGCGCCGGCTACCACGACAGCTTCCATCCCACTGCCGCCGCCGATGTGTGCGACGTGTGCGGCAGCACGCGCTTCACCCGCCGTGCTGACGACAACCGCGAAACGGTCGCGGCCAGGCTGGCCGCCTACCATCAGCAGACCGCACCGATCCTGCCCCATTACGCCAGTCTGAACCGGCTGTTCGTGGTGGACGGGATGGCGCCGATCGACGACGTGACCGCGGAGCTGGTGACCATCCTCGATGGTCTGCACGTCGCGTGAGCTGGCGCTCGGCCAAGGCTCTTACGGTGTCTGGGCCATCCTCACGGAAAGTTGATCCGGTTTCATTGACTCCGTGGCATTCGTAGCTATAGTGCGCGCCCTTGACGATACCTGCTGATGCGGGTGCGTTTGCGCATTTCGTTGCTCCCGATACGTTTCCCTAAGGTCACCGGCTTCGCATGGTGTGTTGGAAATCAGTTCGGGGTGCAACCTGGCTAAGGCTTGTTAACAAGTGATCGCCGTAAGGCGGTCGATATTCGGATGATCAGTGGCGGCGCTGTCAGCTTCAAGTCTGACGCTTCGGTGCTGGCGATCAAGGAGTGAATAAACGTGGCTCGTATTGCCGGCGTGAATATCCCGACCAACAAGCGGGTCACCATCAGCCTCCGCTACATCTTTGGCATCGGACCAGCGAAGGCGCAGCAGATCTGCACCCAGCTTGCCATTCCGGATGAGCGCCGCGTGAACCAATTGTCTGATGACGAGGTGCTGCGTATCCGCGAGCTGATCGACAGGGATTTCCGCGTCGAGGGCGACCTGCGGCGTGAAACGGCTTTGAACATCAAGCGGCTCATGGACCTGGGTTGCTACCGCGGCCTGCGGCATCGTCGCGGCCTGCCGGTCCGCGGCCAGCGCACGCACACCAACGCCCGTACCCGCAAGGGCAAGGCTGTGGCGATCGCCGGCAAGAAGAAAGTGACCAAGTAGGCGCGTCCGCCTGCCGCGCTGCCACCAGCCTGATCTGTTGCGGCCCGATGGCCGCAGCCAAAGTTTGAATGGGACGACACATACATGGCGAAGCCAGCCGCCGCCGCGCGCACCCGCAAGAAGGAGCGCAAGAACATCACGTCTGGCGTTGCCCATGTGGCCGCGACCTTCAACAACACGATGATCACCATCACCGATGCGCAGGGCAACGCCATCGCCTGGTCGTCGGCTGGCAGCCAGGGCTTCAAGGGCAGCCGCAAGTCCACGCCGTATGCCGCGCAGGTTGCCGCCGAGGACGCCGGCAAAAAGGCGCGCGAGCACGGCATGGAAACCCTGGAGATCGAGGTGTCGGGTCCCGGCTCGGGCCGCGAGAGCGCGTTGCGCGCCCTGCAGGCGGTGGGCTTCATGATCACCACCATCCGCGACATGACGCCGGTGCCGCATAACGGCTGTCGCCCGCGCAAACGTCGTCGGGTCTGACCTGCCGACGCCTTGTGTCCTGTGCGCCAGAGGCGCCGCATGGCCTGGCGCCTGTCTGGACTGGCTGTCGGCGTGCCCAGATGAACGTGGAAGATTGAAGCGGCCATGGCCGCGAGGTGAAATCCTATGCGACTCAGTGTCGTCCTGCAGAAAAACTGGCAATCCCTGATCAAGCCGGAAAAGCTTGATGTCGAGCCGGGTTCCGATCCGGCCCGCACCGCCACCGTGATCGCCGAGCCGCTGGAGCGCGGCTTCGGCATGACGCTCGGCAACGCCATCCGCCGCATCCTGCTGTCGTCGCTGCGGGGCGCGGCCGTGACGGCCGTGCAGATCGACGGCGTGCTGCACGAGTTCAGCAGCATCCCGGGCGTGCGCGAGGACGTGACCGACATCGTGCTGAACATCAAGCAGATGGCGCTGCGCATGCACGGCGACGGCCCCAAGCGCATGATGCTGACGGCTACTGGCCCCGGCGAGGTCCGCGCCGGCCAGATCCAGGCCGGCCACGACATCGAGGTGATGAACCCGGAGCTGGTGATCTGCACGCTGGACGAAGGCGTGAAGCTCGGCATGGAGTTTACCGTCAACGTCGGCAAGGGCTACGAGCCGGCAAGCTCCAACCGTCCCGAGGATGCGCCGATCGGCCTGATTCCGGTCGACAGCATCTTCTCGCCGGTGCGCCGCGTGTCGTATCAGGTGGTGCCGACCCGCGTGGGCCAGCGCACCGACTTCGACAAGCTGCTGCTGACCGTGGAGACCAACGGCGCCGTGGCGCCCGAGGACGCGGTGGCGCTGGCTTCGCGCATCCTGCAGGACCAGTTGCAGATGTTCATCAATTTCGACGAGCCGCAACAGGCCCGCACCGAGGAGCCTCAGGACGATCTGCCGTTCAACCGCAACTTGCTGCGCAAGGTGGACGAGCTGGAGCTGTCGGTCCGCAGCGCCAACTGCCTGAAGAACGACAACATCGTCTACATCGGCGACCTCGTGCAGAAGTCCGAGCAGGAGATGCTGCGCACGCCGAACTTCGGCCGCAAGTCTCTGAACGAGATCAAGGAAGTGCTGACCGCGATGGGTCTGTCCCTGGGCATGACCGTCACCGGCTGGCCGCCGGAGAACGTTGAGGACCTGGCCAAGCGGCTTGAAGAGCCGTTCTGAGCGTCCTGCCCTTCGTGCCTGGAAAGTCGCCGTTCGACACGGCATTAGGAGTCTGAACGATGCGTCACGGGGTTGCCGGCCGGAAGCTCGGCGTTACCACCAGCCACCGCTTCGCCATGTTCCGCAATATGGCGCATGCGTTGCTCAAGCACGAACAGATCACCACGACGCTGCCCAAAGCCAAGGAATTGCGCCCGGTGGCAGAGAAGCTGATCACCTTGGGCAAGCGCGGCGGCCTGCATGCCCGCCGCCAGGCTTATGCCGAACTTCGTGACGACGTGATCGTCGCCAAGCTTTTCACCACCCTGGCCGACCGGTACAAGGCCCGGCCCGGTGGCTACTGCCGCGTGCTGAAGGCCGGTATCCGCTATGGCGATGCCGCCGACATGGCGGTGATCGAACTTGTCGATCGCGATCCTTCGGCCAAGGGACAGGACAGCGGTCCTCGCCCCGACCTCGCGGACGACTCCGAAAGCGAATAGCGCCAAAGACGGGTTGCCGCGGCGCCCGCCGCATGTTCAAGGCAGGATGGCGACGGCCCGCGTCCAGCCGGCCGATCCACGGTGGACCTTGACCGGGAAGCACACAACCTCGAATCCGTCGTCTGGCAGCACCTCCAGGTTGTGCAGCTTCTCGATGTGGGAGTAGCCGATTTCGTGCCCGGCTCGGTGGCCTTCCCAGATCAGGCTGGCGTCGCCGGTTTCCTGCACCCGGCGCCGGGTGTGGCTGAACGGCGCGTCCCAGCTCCAGCCGTCGGTGCCCACCAGCCGCACGCCACGCTCCAGCAGCCATAATGTGGCGGCCTTGCCCATGCCGCACCCGGAGTCGACATAGTCGGCCTCGCCGTAGCGCAGCCCCGCGCGCGTGTTGATCACGATGATCTCAAGCGGTCGCAGGACGTGGCCGATCCGGCGCAGCTCCGCCTCCACGTCGTTGGGCTGCACGACATAGCCGTCGTCGAACCTGCGGAAATCCAGCTTGACGGCGGGCTGGAAGCACCACTCTAGTGGCACCTGATCGATCCGCATCGATGGCTCGCCGCCCGGGATGGTGGCGTGGTTCGACGTGGAGAAGTAGTGGTACGGCGCGTCGAGATGGGTGCCGTTGTGAGTGGATATGTCGCATCGCTCGACAGCCGCGTATTCGCCGCTGGGCAGCGCCTCGACCGGCACGCCAAAGAAGTCGGCGATACCGGGGGCGGTGGCGTGATGGTCGAGATAGGTGATCTGCGGCACTGCGGCCGGCGGGTCGCTGGCGATGCCGGCCATAAGCGGAACGGAGATGTCGATAAAGCGTCTGGCCATGGGGTTCTTCCTCCGGGTTAACCGTTCAGGCATCGGGCCAGGCGACCGCGGGCGCGACCGTGCCGCGGCACTCGCCGAAGCCGATCGCAACGAAGCCTTCGCGTTCGGCGCGGGCGCGGAAGACCACCTCGTCGCCATCCTGCAGCCAGGCCCGGCGTTCACCGCCCGGCAGCGTTAACGGATCGGTGCCGCGCGATGTCAGCTCGGCCATGCAGGCTCGGCTCTCGTCGGTCGGGCCGGACACGGTGCCGCTGCCCAGCAGGTCGCCCGGACGGAGGTTGCAGCCGTTGCTCATGTGGTGCGCCGCCATCTGCGCGAAAGTCCAGTAGACGTGGCGAAAGTCGGTGCGCGTGACCACCTCTGCGGCCTGGCCGGCGGCGCGCATCGCGGCGGTCAGCAGCAGCGCCTCCATCCGCAGGGCAAGGCCGCCCTCGCGCTCGTTCGCGTCGGACCGCAGATAGGCCAGCGGCGCCGGGTCGCCTGCCGGCCGGGTCGGGGCGGGTATGCGGAACGGGCGCAGCGCCTCCTCGGTGACGATCCAGGGCGAGATCGTGGTGGAGAAGCTTTTGCACAGGAAGGGTCCGAGCGGGTCGCTCTCCCACGCCTGGACGTCGCGCGACGACCAGTCGTTCAGCAGGCAGTAGCCCCACAGGCTGCGCGCCGCCTTGTCGATGTGCAGCGGCTGGCCCAGGGCGTTGCCGGGCCCGATGAAGGCGGCCAGCTCCAGCTCGAAGTCCAGGGCGGCGCTGGGGCCGAAGGACGGACCGGCCTCGCCGCGAAGCTGGCCGAGGGGGCGGTTGACCGGCTCGCCGCTGATCCGGACCGAGGAGGCCCGGCTGTTGTAGGCGATCGGCAGCGATCGAAAGGCGGGCGGCACCGGCGGGTTGCGGCCAGCCATGCGGCCGCCGCGCTCGGTGTGGTCCAGCGAGGTGAAGAAGTCGGTGAAGCTGCCGATCGCCGCAGGAAGGGCCATCCGCACGGCGTTCAGCGGCACCAACGCCCCCGCGACATCGCCCTGCCTGGCCGATCCGTCCGACAGCAGCCCGAACAGCTGCGCGCGGATCATCCCGGCCGTTCCCGCGCCAAGCGCCAGCAACGGGTTCAGCGACGACGCCGCGACCGCAGGCTCGGACAGCAATCCGCCATTGTACGCTTCTTTCAGGTCGACCACCTGATCGCCGATGGCGACACCGCAGCGCAGGTCGCCGTTGCGGCTGAAGACGCCGAACGGCAGGTTCTGCAAGGGAAAATCGGTGCCATCGGCGTTGGCGTTGGCGATGAAGCTGCGCGCGGTCGGATCATGTGTCGCATTCAATTCTGCCATGGCATCCACCCTGCTTCGACGACCGTTCCGGCCGCACGACTTGTTGATCCGCGTATAAATATCGAGTAAACGATTTTTGTCGAGTTTTATGGGGCTGGCATTTGGCAGAAACGGACTCCGGGGCGGCGGCCGCGTTGCTCACCCGCGACATCCTTTCCGGCCTGTTGCCGCCGCGCGAGAAGCTGAAGGTGCGCGACCTGTCGGACCGCTACGAAATCGGGCCGACCCCCCTGCGGGAGGCGCTGTCGCGTCTGGCTGCGCGTGGCCTTGTCGAGCAGGAGGGGCAGCGCGGCTTCCGGGTTCCCGCCGTGACACGAAAGCACCTGCTGGACATCACCCACACCCGCCAGGTGATCGAGGCCGAGGCCTTCCGCCTGGCGATCGCGCACGGCGACCAGGCCTGGGAAGACGAGGTGACCGCCAGCCTGGACGTGCTGCGGCGTGCCGCCCTGCGCCAGGAGAACACCGAGGTTTGGCTTGACGCCTACGAGCAGCGCCACCACCGTTTTCATGTTGCATTGATCCAGGCCTGTCCGCACGCCACGTTGCGCGGCTACTGCGACGAGCTGTACGACCAGAAGACCCGCTACCGGCGATTTCTCAGAAGCCTGAACCACCCCATGGCCGGCGTGATCGAGATGCACGAACGGCTGACCGACTGCGCGCTGGCCCGCGATGCGGCGCGCGGGATGGACGAGATACGCGCCCACATCGGATCGACGGCAAGCAGTCTGCTGGCGATCCTCGACGCGACCTGACACCGGCGCGTGAAGGCTGGCGATGCGAAGCCTGGCAAACAGGCTCGCGACACGGAGGGACACCGATGATGCGACCATCCACCACCCACATGCGCCGCCGGGATTTCGCCGCCGGGATCGGGCTGGCCGCATTGGGCGCCAGCTGCGGCGCCGCCGTGGCCGCCCCGCCTGCCTTGGGGCGGATCGTGCTCGGCTACACCGCGACGCTGGCCTTCAACGGCGCCTTCATCGCCAAGGATCGCGGCTTCTTCGCCCAGCGCGGGCTGGATGTGGAGCTGGTGCTGATCACGCTGAATTCGAACATCCCGGGCGCCATGATGGGCGGCTCCATCCAGATCGGCGGTCCCACGCCAACCGTCATGCTGCAGGCCAACGACGGCGGGCTTGACCTGGTGGTGGTGTCCGGATGTTCGGGCATCGATCCGGCCAACCTCACCGACGGCCTGCTGGTCCGCAAGGGCGTCGCGGTGACGCGGCCGTCCGACCTGATCGGCAAGAAGATCGGCGTGCCCGGGCTGAACGCTTATTATCATGTGCTCGTCCGCAAGTGGCTTGCCGACAACAAGGTTGATTGGCGCCAGGTCAACTTCGTCGAGGTGCCGTTCACCCAAAGTGCCGACGTGCTGCGCTCGGGCAGCGTGGACGCGGTGGCGACCGGGGAGCCGTTCTCCCAGCGCATCGTGGCCGACGGCATCGGCACCCTGATGGTCACCGGCACCGCCATGGCGCCCGCCGGCACCCCCAGCCTGTTCTATGCCGCGACGCGCCTCTGGGCGCAGGCCAACGACGCGGCCGTGCGCGGCTTCCGCCTGGCGATCGCCGACGCGGTGCGGTTCCAGGCCGACGATCCGGCCGGCGCCCGGGCCATCGCCGGCAAGTACTTCAAGCTTCCGCCCGACGTGCTGGCGAAGGTCACGTTGCCGCTGCTGCAATCGGAGGTGACCGCCGACCAGATACGCTTCTGGATCGACCTCATGGCGCAGCAGAACATGATCCAGGAACGGCCCGATGCGGCCAGGCTGTTGATCCCGTGAACGTTTCGGCGCGCATCCTGCCGGCGCCCCCCATCGCCGAGTTCCGGGCCGTCGACCTCGATCTCGGCGGGCGGCCGATCCTGCGCGGCATCGACCTCACCGTCGGGCGCGGCGAGTTCGTTTGCGTGGTCGGGCCGTCGGGATGCGGCAAGACCACCCTGCTGCGGCTGCTGGCGGGTCTGCTCCGGCCGACCGGCGGCACGGTCGAGCGCGACGGCGCCGCCGTGGCAGGTCCTGCCCGGGACGTGGCCGTCGTGTTCCAGGACTACGGCCGCGCCTTGCTGCCCTGGCGCACCGTCGAAGGCAACGTTTCGCTGGCGCTGGAAGCCGTTCGCATGCCGCGGCGGGACCGTGCGGCCCGCATCGCGGCGCTTTTGAAGACGGTGGGGCTGGACCGCCACGCCGACCGCTACCCGGCGCAGCTGTCGGGCGGCATGCAGCAGCGCCTGCAGATCGCCCGCTGCCTGGCGCAGGAACCCGCCCTGCTGCTGATGGACGAGCCGTTCGGCGCGCTTGACGCGATGACCCGCCAGGCGTTGCAGGACGAGGTGCTGGGCCTGGTGGAACGCTCCGGCGTCAGCGTCCTGTTCGTCACCCACGACCTGGAGGAGGCGATCTATCTCGGCGACCGCGTGGTGGCGTTGCGACCGCATCCCGGCCGGGTGGCGGCGGTGTTCGACGTGACCCTGGCGCGGCCGCGCGACCAGTTGACCACGCGCGAGCAGCCGGCGTTCCTGAAGCTGCGCCGCCAGCTGTTCGACTTCATCCAGGAGGTCGAGCCGTGAAGGGCCTGCTGGTCCCGGCCGCGGCGATCCTGCTGGCGGAGCTTGCCGCGCGATCGTTCGGGATCGAGAGCGACTCCCTGGCGGCCCCCTCGCAGGCCGTGGCGGCGCTGTGGTCCGGCCTGGCCGACGGCTCGCTGGTGGCATCCACCGCTGAGACGCTGGGGGCCGCGGTCGCGGGCCTGGCGCTGGGGGCCGGGTTCGGGCTGCTGGTCGCGGCGATCATCGGTTTGTCGCGCCCGGCCGCCCGGCTGCTGTGGCTGCCGATCGAGTTCTTGCGGCCGATCCCCTCGGTGGCGCTGCTGCCGGTCGCCCTGCTGGTGTTCGGTTTTGGCTTCCGGCTGGAGATTTCGGTCATCGCCTTCGCCTGCTTCTGGCCGGTGGTGATCTTCGGCGGCGCCGCGGTGGCGCAGGTCGAGCCGCAGCTGATCGAGGTGGCGCGCATCCTGCGCCTGACCTGGCTGGCGACGGTCGCCAAGATCGTGCTGCCGGCGGCGTTGCCCCGCCTGTTCGTGGCGCTCCGCCTCGCCGCCGGGGTGGCGCTGATCGTCGCCGTCACGGTGGAAATCGCGCTCAACCCGATCGGGCTCGGCTTCGCCATGATCCAGGCGCAGCAGACGATGCAGCCGGCCGCGATGTTCGCCGTGCTGATCTGGGTGGGCGTGCTCGGCTGGGGCCTGAACCGGCTTCTTCTGCTGGCCCAGCACCGGCTGTTCGGCCGCGCCGCCATGGGCGCACGATGAACCGCAGATCCACCCTGGCCTGGACCGCCGGCAGCCTGTTGCTGTGCGTTGCGATCGTGCTGGCCTGGCACTGGGTCAGCGCCTCCGGCCTGGTGTCGCGTGCATTCCTGCCGTCGCCGGCGCGGACGGGGGCGGCGTTGGTCTCCGGCCTCGCCGGCGGGCAGATGGGCGGCGACGTGCTGGCAACGGTCGAACGCATGCTGCTGGGCTGGCTGCTGGCGTCCGTCGCGGGTGTGGCGCTGGGGGCGGCAATCGGCGTGTCGGCCCGGGCGCGGACGCTGCTGGGACCCACGTTGGAGTTCCTGCGGCCGTTGCCGGCATCGGCGCTGATCCCGGTCGGCATCGCCTTCTTCGGGCTGACCCAGACCATGGTGCTGGGCGTGATCTGCTTCGGCACGCTATGGCCGATGCTGCTGGCGACGGTGCAGGGCTTCGGGGCCGTCGATCCCCGGCTGCACGAGGTCGCCCGGCTGCTGCACCTCGACCGCTGGGAGGTGATCCGCAAGATCGCGCTACCGAACGCGTTGCCCGAAATCCTGTCCGGCATGCGCTTGGGCCTGACGGTGGCGCTCATCCTGTCCGTGGTCGGCGAGATGCTGGCTGGCCAGCAGGGCCTCGGCCTGCGCATCCTTCTGGCCGCCCGCGCCTTCCGCGCCCCCGATCTGTTCGCCGGCGTGATCCTGCTCGGCGTCGTCGGCCTACTCAGCAACGCGCTGCTGACCCAGGTCGAACACCGGCTGCTGCGCTGGATGCGCAGCGCCGCGCCGGGCTTCTGAACCGGGCACAAAACGGCAGGTCCTTGTAAGATGGGTAAGCCCTTGCGCCACCCATCATCGGCCACCCGGCACCGACATGAGAAATGGGTCGGAAGGAATGGGTGACGCAGGCGCCTACCCATCCCACGGCGTCACCTGCCGACGCTCGCGCAGCGCGCCCCAGTAATCCAGCCGCTTCCGAATGTCGCGCTCGAAACCGCGCTCGACTGGCCGGTAGAAGTCGCGGCGGCGCACCTCGGGCGGAAAGTAGTCGAGTCCGGAAAAACCCTCGGCGGTGTCGTGGTCGTAGATGTAGCCCGACCCGTGGCCGAGCTCCTTCATCGTCGCAGTCGGCGCGTTGACGGCGTGCATCGGCGGCGCCGCGCCCCCGGTCGCCGCCGCCAGCACCCGCGCCTCGGCCAGGGCCACGTTCACGGCGTTGGATTTGGGGGCGGTGGCCAGGTACAGGCACGCCTGCGCCAACGCGCGCTCGCCCTCCGCCGCACCGAGCCGCTCGTAGGCCGACCAGGCCGCCATGGCCTGGACGACGGCGTTGGGGTCGGCCAGGCCGATGTCCTCGTTGGCGACGCAGGCCATGCGGCGCGCGATCGTTCTCGGGTCCTCGCCGGCCGCCAGCATCCGGCACATCCAGTACAGCGCCGCGTTGGCGTCCGAGGCGCGCAGGCTTTTGTGGAACGCCGACAGCAGGTCGTAATGGCCGTCGCCGGCGCGGTCGTAGTTCGGCAGCCGCTTCTGCAGCAGGCGGCCCAGCGCGGCGCGGTCCGGCGACGTGCCGGCAGGCAGCGAATACACCTGCTCCGCCATGTTCAGCAGATACCGGCCGTCGCCGTCGGCCATCGACGCCAGCGCCGTCCTGGCGTCCGCGGGCAGCGGCAGCTTCCGGCCGACCCGCGCCTCCGCCCGTTGCAGCAGCGCCTCCATCGCCGCGTCGTCCAGGCGGCGCAGCACGAACACCTGCACGCGCGACAGGATCGCGCCGTTCAGCTCGAAGCTCGGGTTGGCGGTCGTGGCGCCGACCAGCGTCACCGTGCCGTCTTCGAGATAGGGCAGGAAGATGTCCTGCTGGCTGCGGTTGAAGTGGTGGATCTCGTCGCAGAACAGCAGCGTGCCGCGCCCATCCTCGCGTCTGCGGCGCACCTCGTCGAACACGCGGCGCAGGTCGCCGACGCCGCTGCGCAGGGCCGAGATCGGCTCGAAATGCAGCTCCGTGGCCGAGGCCAGCAGGCGGGCAATCGTCGTCTTGCCGCAGCCGGGCGGCCCCCACAGGATCATCGACGACAGTGTTCCCGCCGCGATCATCCGCCCGATCGGACCTTCGGGACCCAGCAGGTGCTCCTGCCCGGCCACCTCGGCGATAACGGTTGGGCGCAGCCGGTCCGCGAGGGGACCAGCCTCGGGAGCCGCGAACAGGCCAGACGGCATCGGCGCGCACTCCGCGGTGGAAGCTGACATCTACGCGCCCGGCGATGGCAGGTGAAGCCGCACGCCCCAACCTGTCCGCCGACTGCGCGATGTGATATTCCGCGCGAATTCCAGAAAGGACCACAGCGCGTGAGCGTGATCGTCAGGCCGGTGAAAACCCGGATCGTGACCGAGGACGAGGCGGACATCCGCTTGGACCGCTGGTTCCGCCGCCACTACCCCGAAGCGACCCAGGGCGCCGTGCAGAAATTGTGCCGCACCGGCCAGGTGCGCGTCGACGGCAAGCGTGCCGAAACCTCCGAGCGCCTGCAGCCCGGCCAGGCCGTGCGCATCCCGCCGATGCCGGTGCCCGACAAGGCCGCCCGCACGCCGCCCGTGCTGGAAGCCCGCTTCGCCCGCGAGGCGGAGGGCATGGTGCTGTACCGCGACGACCAGGTGCTGGTGCTGGACAAGCCGCACGGCCTGGCCACGCAGGGCGGCCCCGGCATCGCCAAGCACCTGGACCTGATGCTGGAAGCGCTGCGCTTCGGCTCCGAACACCGCCCGCGGCTGGTGCACCGGCTCGACCGCGACACCTCGGGCGTGCTGGTGGTGGCGCGCACGCCGGGGGTCGCGGCCAAGCTGGCGGCGGCGTTCCGTGGCCGCGACGTGGAGAAGCTGTACTGGGCCGTGGTCACCGGCCGCCCGGTTCCGGTGGAGGGCCGCATCGACCTCAACCTGGTCAAGATCGACGGCTTCCGCGGCGAGCGGGTGGCCGTCGCCGGCCCGTACGACACCGAGGACGTGGCCCGCGCGATCACCGACTACCGCACCCTGGACCATGCGGCGCGCAAGCTGGCATGGCTGGAGATGCGGCCGTTGACCGGGCGCACGCACCAGCTGCGGATCAGTTGCGCGTCCCTGCGCACGCCGATCCTGGGAGACCTGCCGTATGGGCACGAGCACGAAGGCCGCAACATGGCGCTGGTCGACGGGCTGTCCGACCAGCTGCACCTGCACGCCCGCAGCCTGACCCTGCCGCACCCTGACGGTGGCCGGCTGACGGTCGAGGCGGAGCTGCCCGCGCACATGCAGGCCACCTTCCGCACCCTGGGCTTCACCGCGCCGGCCGCCCATGCGCCGGCGCGCGTGCCTGGCCGGCGGTAAGCCGATGGCATGGTGGCGAGGACGAGGCATCGGAACCAAGATCATGCTGGCGATGGTCGTTCTGACGACGCTGGTGCTCGGCGGGGCCGTCGTTCTCATGGCGACCTTCGACGCCAACGCCTACAAGGGCCGGATCGAGGCCGCGGTGCGGCAGGCCACCGGGCGCGACTTCACCATCACCGGCAACATCGCGGTCGCTTCCTTCACCGGCGGCACGCTGACGGCGGACGGGCTGGTGCTGGCGAACGTAGCGGGCGGCACCCGGCCGGACATGCTGACGATCGGCCGGGTCGAGGCCGACGTGGCGCTGCTGCCGCTGCTGTCGGGGCGGGTGGAGCTCGACCGGCTGGTGCTGCAGGGACCGGACCTGCTGCTGGAGCGCGGCGCCGACGGCAGCGACAACTGGCACTTCAGCCGCGGCGCCGCACCGGCAGGTCCTGCCGAGGCACCGGCAACGCCGGACCGCCCGCAGGCGCGGGCGGCGCCGCTGCTGATCCGTGCCCTGCACATCCGCGACGGCAGGCTGCGCTTCCTCGACCAAACGAACGGCCGGACCGTGGCCGTCGAGGTGCGCCGGCTGGCCGCCACCGAGGCCGCAGCCGGCGACCGCCTGCTGCTGTCAGCCGAGATCGTGGCGCAAGGACATGCCGTGCAGCTGTCCGGGCAGTCCGGCACCCTGGCGCAGCTGCTCGGCCCGCAGCCATCGGCACCGTTCGCACTGACGCTGACGGCGCAGACGGCCGGCACCAGGCTGACGGCGGCCGGATCGTTCGCCGATCCGCTCAAGGCGACCGGCTACAGCTTCCGCCTGGACGCGAGCGCGGCTGACACCAGCGGGCTGATGGCGGCGCTCGGCCTGCCGCCCGTGCCGCTGCGCAACCTGTCACTGGGCGCCCAGATCACCGACGGCGGCACCGGTGTCGCCGATGTCACCGCGATGACGCTGCGCATCGGCGCCTCCGACCTCGGCAGCCTGGTGAGCGGGCTGAAGCTGGAGGCCGTCGAGCTGTCCGCACCTGCGCTGGACCAGCCGATGCGGGCAGAGCTGCGCGGCACCCTGGCAGGATCGGAGCTGCACGCGACCGCCGACCTGGGCGCCGCGCGGCTGCTGCTGCCGCGGCCCGCGGCTGCCGCAGCCCCGCCGTTCCCCGTCGACCTGCGGCTCGGCCTGGGCCAGTCGGTGCTGTCGGCCAAAGGCTCGGTGGCCGATCCGGCACGGCTTGCCGGCGTTGACCTTGCGGTGCTGGCCGACGTGGCCGACCTGCAGGCGTTCGCCCCGCTGGCGGGCACCCGTCTGCCGGCACTGCGCCAACTGCACGTCGAGGCCAGGCTGAACGATGCGCCGGGTGGCCTGAAATCCGGCCTGACGCTCAGCCGGCTCGTCCTGAAGCTGCCGCAGGCCGATCTCCAAGGCGAGGTCGCGGTGCTGTCCGGCCAGCCGAACGCCGTGCGGCTGCACCTGACCGGGCAGCGTGTCGAGCTGGACCCGCTGCTGGACGCGTTCGACGGCGTCCAGGTGGCGACCGCCACCAGACCAACCTCCGAAGCGCCTCCGGTCGGCACCCCGCAGCCGCCGCGCCGCCAGCTGCTGCTGTCCGAAAACCGGCTCGGCCTGCGTGCGCTGGAGCGGCTGGACGTCGACGCCCGGCTGGAACTTGGCGAGCTGGTCGTGCACGACGTCGCCTACCGCGACGTGCGGGCCGAGATCCAGCTGAAGGACGGGCGCCTGGCGGTGGAGCCGTTCTCCGGCCAGCTGCCCGGCGGCAAGGTGGAGATGGCGCTGCACGCCTCATCGAAAGGTGCGGCATCGCCGGTGGCGTTGCGGCTGACCGGACCGGCCATGGCGCTGAAGCCGCTGCTGACGGCGCTCCGGCGGCCGGAGGACATCTCCGGCGTGCTGGACGCCAGCATCGACCTGCGCGGCGTGGGCGACACGCCGCACGACATCGCCGCCACCCTGAACGGCACGATCGGGCTTGCGCTGGAGAACGGCGAGATCGACAACGCCCTGCTGCTGCCGCTGATCAACGGGCTGCGGCGCTTGTTGCCGCCGGTGCCGTTCGTGGACGGCCCGGGCCGCACCAAGCTGCGCTGCGTCGCCGTGCGGATGGATTTCACCGACGGGGTCGGCAGCAGTCCCAGCTGGGTGCTGGACACGCCGCGCCTGCTGGTGCAGGGCGCCGGACAGGTGAACCTCGCCGACGAGACGCTGGCGCTGCGGCTGCGGCCGCTGCTGCGCGCCGGCGCCATGGGCGTGGTGGTGCCGCTGCGGGTGGACGGCACCCTGCTGGCGCCGAAGGTCGCTCTGGACCCACAGGCCGCAGCAGCCGCGGCCGGGGAGGCGGCGCTGGCCGGCCAGGCGGAGAAGGGCGGCCTGCTCGGCAAGCTGGGCGCCGCGATGACCGGGATGGCGCAGGCGGAACGCAGCGGCGACGCCTGCATATCGGCGCTGGCCTTGGCGCGCGGACGGGCCGGCGCGGCGCCGCTTCCGCCGGCGACAGAAGCCAGGCCGCCGGCCAACGCGCCCGCCGACATCCTCCGCCGGCTGCTGCGCTGACATGATGGCCGAACGTGGCAACAGGATGAAGCAGGTTTGGACATGAAGCGGTTCTGGGATCAGGTCGAGGTGGCGCCGGACGTGGACGGATGGCAGGTGCTGCTGGACGGCAAGCCGGTGCGAGTGCCCGGCGGCGCGCCGCTGGCGGTGCCCGGACGGGCGCTGGCGGACGCGCTGGCGGACGAGTGGCAGCAGGCCGGCGGCGCCCGCGGCGGCGACATGTCGTACGAAGACCTGAAGCTGACCCGCCTGGCCGGCACCGCGCAGGAGCGCATCGCCCCCGACCCGGAGCCGATGGTGCTGGGCATCGCCCAATACGGCGAGACCGACCTGCTGTGCTACCGCGCCGCCGAGCCGCCGGCATTGGCGCTACGCCAGCAACAGGAATGGCAGCCTTGGCTGGTCTGGGCCGCCGAGCACCTCGGCGCGAAGCTGCAGGTGACCACCGGCATCATCCACCGCCCGCAGGACCCGGCGGCGCTGGCGGCGCTGGCCGCCGCGGTCGCCGCCCAGCCGCCGCTGGCTCTTGCCGCGCTGGGCGTGGCGGTGCCGTCGCTGGGCAGCCTGGTGCTGGGTCTGGCGCTCGCCGAGGGCGCCATCGACGCCGCCGGCGCACACCGGCTGGCCCAGTTGGACGAGCTGTACCAGGCCGAGCTGTGGGGCCACGTGGACGACGCCGAGGACCGGCGGGCGCAGGTGGCCGCCGAGATCGAGACCGCCGGGCGGCTGATCGCGCTGTCCCGCCAGACCGGGGCGGAGTGATGTCGGCCCGCCGGGTGGTGATATCCGGGCGGGTGCAGGGTGTCGGCTTCCGCGACTGGATGCGCCGGCAGGCGAACACGCTGGGCGTCAGCGGCTGGGTGCGCAACACCCGGGCGGGCACGGTGGAGGCGTTGCTGGACGGCGATCCCGGGGCGGTGGCGGAGCTGTTGCGCGCCTGCCGCCGCGGCCCGCCGGCCGCCGGAGTGTCCAGCATCGTGGAGGAACTGACGGATCAGGCGGTGGACCCCGGGTTTCGCAAGCTGCCGACGGGCTGATCGTCACGTCTGCGCGGCAGCGGGCGGCGTCACGAAGCGGCGGTACGCGGCGCCGAGCGCGATCAACGTCAGGCCCAGGCCCAGGAACGACAGCACGCGCCACAACCCGTCCAGCCCGGCCATGTCGATCAGGAACGCCTTGGCGGCGACCAGGCCGACGATGGCCAGGGCCGCCAGCCGCAGCGACCTGCTGCCGGTGGCGATGCCCAGAGCCATCAGCGCGACCCCGTAGGCCAGCCAACCGCCGGACCACGCCCACAGCTCGGCATCCTCGATGGGTGCCGCGTCCAGCCCCATCGCGCCGGGATGGTACAGCCGGCGGATGGTCAGCCCGATCCAGGCGAAGCCGTCCAGCACGCCGATCAGCGCCAGCATGCGCCGCACCGCGACGCCCGCCGTTTCCGGCGCGTGGTAGGCCAGCCCGGCCAGGACCATCGGCACCAGGTAGCCGGCGACGAGGGCCGCATGGCCGCCGTCCACGTCGGTGAAGATCGGGTTGAACACCAGCAGCGCCACGCTGCCCGCCATCGCCAGCGCGCCCTGGATGCGCCACGCCCAGCCGAGCACCGGACGGTCGGCGCGGCGGGACAACAACATGGCGGCCAGCGCCTGCGCGCCCAGGGCGGCGACGTGCAGGGTCGCCTCCAGGAAGTCGGCGTCCGCGGTCAGGCGGCCGGCGCCGGTGGCGTGGCGGATCTCCAGCGCCACCAGCACGGTGAAAAAGGCGATGGCGCCGGCTTCCAGCACGCCCACCACCAGGTCGTCGCCACGGCGGCGGAACAAATACGCAGCCAGGGCGAACGACGCCGCCGGCACCCCGTAGGCCGCGAGCAGGCCGTTGGCGACCGGCGTGGCGCCGTAGCGGTAGTCCAGCACGTACCAGTTCAGCAGCAGGCGGACCAGCACCAGGCCGGCGATGCCCAGGGCGACGCGGCGCAGCGGCGGCAGGTCGGCCCGCGCCTCGATCCACGCCAAGGCGGGCAGGAACAGCGACACCGCCAGGGTCAGCCATTGTTCCTGGAGCACCATGGCGCAGCCCAGAGCCAACGCGGCGGCGGCACCGGCGGCATGCACGCCGGCGGCCTGGATCATGTCCGCCTTCGCGGCGCGCAGGGCGGTGCCGGACAAGGCAAACGCCAGCGCAAGGGCGGCGAAGGCCCACAGCATGTCGGGCTGGAACAGCCGCACCTGCACGTAGGTGACCGCCAACGCCAGCACCGGCACCGCGGCGGTCAGCGCCGACCAGTGCAGCGGTCGCGGCGCGGAGTGTTCCCCGAACAGCCCGGCGGCGGCATACAGCGCCGCCATGGCGGCCGCGGTGGTCAGCAGCGGCTGCACCGCATCCGGCGCCCAGGCGCCCGGCAGCACGGCCCGCAGCGAACCTTCCAGGGTGACGACCTCGCCGGTCGGGACCCAGCCCGGCAGCGCCCAGGCCAGCAGCGCCAGCAGGAACGACAGCGCCGACAACCAGGGCAGGCGGTCCAGCCGGGGCTGGGTGGCGCCCTTCCACAGCGCCAGCGGGGTCAGCAGCAGCACGCCGATGCGCGGTGCGGACGCGTCGCTGATCGCTTCCAGCAACAGGCCGGCGCCACCGAGCACGGCGAACGGCACCCAGAACAGCCGGCGGCCGACCACGAAATCCAGCGCCGCAGCCGGCATCAGCAGGCAGTACAGCCCCGCCAGCGCCGGCACGAACAGGCCGGGCGCCCAGTATTCGGTGCCCAGCCCGCCGGTGGCCGCGACCAGCACCCACAGCGCCCCGGCGAGGGTGGTGGTCCAGCCGAGCCAGGTCCAGGCGGCGTGGCGCACCACGGCCAACGCCGCGGCCGACACCGCCAGCAGGTAGGCGAACAGGCCGGGCGCCGACGGGTCGGCGGTGTCGACCAGGGCCGGGGTGATGAATGCGCCGGCGATGCCGACGATGGCGACCAGCTGGCCGAAACGCAGCAACAACCCGATGCCGACGAAGGCCGCCCCCGCCATCAGGGCGAACCCGACCAGCGAAGGCACCAGCGCATACATCACGCCGATGCCGTAGGCGGCACCGAACAGCACGGCGACGCCGCCCGCCGCCAGCGCCGGCGGCGACTGGTCGGCGCCGAAGAACCGCGTGCGCTCGGCGTCGCGGGACTGGACGCGCAGCCACTCGGCCGCCACGATCAAGGCTAGCCCGAGCGACGCCGCCGTGGCGCAGCGTGCCGCCGGCCCCAGGAAACCCTGCTC
>JAABUT010001025.1_pt1 | contig 35625 bp, 28 predicted proteins | sample 5559281 | NCBI WGS metagenome assembly JAABUT01 (sample SAMN10711880, study PRJNA513359) | rock metagenome | isolation source: Antarctica rocks | place: Antarctica: Victoria Land, Ricker Hills nord | collected 2016-01-04 | reverse complement strand
CCAAATGGCACGTCAAACGCGCCCACCACGCCACCTGGCCCCGACCCCAACACCCACCCCTCTACCAGACCACAACCCACTAACTGAACAGTATTGCGGTTAGACCGGTACTGGCGGGCACTCCGGTCACCAGCGTCTGCACCATGTAGTCGCGATCGATCAGCTGATGGGTGAAGTCGGCCGCGAGAATGCGTGGAACCAGCAAGCCCAACGGGGCCAGAAAGGGCGCCGCCGCGTACTCGTTGCGCATGGCGTCACGATCATCTGGGGACTGCCGTGCCGGAGTCGGGGCGATCCTCAGGACGACCGGCGCTCCCCGGTCCAGGTCGAGGCGATAGGTGCTGTTGTACGTCCCCACGCCGATCTCGGTGGCCGCGGTGACCAGCACGTCCGCACCGAGGGAGCGTCGGCACAGCGCCCGGATCTCCGCCGCCGTCACCGGCTGCTGGAAGGAGTCCGCGGCTCGCCCGATCGAATGCAGGTCCACGCCGCCCATCCAACCAGTCAGCCGTACATCAGCGAGCCGGGCGTCGTGAGCACCTCGCCCGTTTCGAGCCAGGTCTTCAATCCCGACAGGATCATGGGCCAGCCGCCGTAGAGCTGGTTGTTGGCACCCTCGCGGAGCTGGTCATGGGTGACGGTGAGACGGCACGAGTCCGCTGCGATCGGTTCGATCTCCCAGGTGATCCGCGACGTTCCCTCGCTCTTCACGTCCTCGCCCCACAGCGCGACCATGGTCTGCACCAGTCGCCGAGGCGGGTCTACCTCCAGGTTCTCGCCTTCTCCCAGCAGCCCGGGCGCCTTGGGGTTGCTCACCTCCAGGCGGGAGCCGGGTGTCCAGTCCGAGGTCACCCGATTGCCGAACTGGAACTTGCCGCGAATCTCGCTGTCGGTGATCGCCTGCCAGAGTCGTTCCGGCGTGGTGCGGATGTAGATCTCGAAGATCTTCTCCATGGCGGCTCTCCAAGTCGGTTCAGTCAGCGCTACGCGCCGGACGGAAAAGGGATGTCGCCAAGATAGGTGACCGATCGGTCACATGTCAATGGTCAAGAGCGAGCCGGAGCCAGGCTCTTGCAGTGCAACCGCGGTCAGCTCGCCGCCAGGACCCGTTCCAGCGTGGCGTAGCCGGCTGGTTCCCAGGTCGGTTTGCCTCCGGGCCGACCAAGCCTGCCGTTCTGCCCGATTTCGATCAGGCTCAGGGCGCGCAGCACAGCCCAGCCGAGGGCACGGGTGATGGTGGCTTCGTCGGCTCGTTCATAGGCGTCGAAGAACCGGCTCGCAGCGCCGGGGGCAACAGGATCCAGGCGGCTGAAAGGTCAGTCGCGGGATCGCCTGCGCACAGCTCTCCGAAGTCGATCACCCCAGCGAGCATCCCGTCCCGGACCACCACATTTGCTGGGTGCAAGTCACCATGCAGCCAGACTGGCGCGCCCTGCCAGGCGGGCGCCGCGACGGCCTTCTTCCACACCTGCCGCGCAGCGTCAGCGTCCGGGTAATCGGCAATGAGCTCGAACCAGCCGTCGAACTGCTGCAATCCGCTCAAGGGAATGCCGCGAGAAGGGTTGGCCGGGGCGTCGGCCGGGGCCTGGTGGTGCAGCGCCCTCAGGAATCCCGCGAGGATCTCGGCCGAGTCGGTGCAGGTGATCGGCGCATGATCGGCCGGCTCACCGTCGACCCAGCGCGCGACCGTCCAGGTGTGCTCGAACAGGCTCGAAGGCCTGCCAGCGCGCACCGGGGTGGGCGTTGGCAGCGGCAGGCGCTCGGCCAACGTCGGCAGCCACGTCCGCTCCGTGTCCAGCAGAGCCGGAGCGCGCTCCGTGCGCGGCAAGCGCACGGCCAGGTCCTCCCCCAGGCGCCACAGCTGGTTATCCCAGCCGCCGTCGATGTTCCGCAGTTCAAGGTCCGCAAGATCCGGATGCTGATCGCGCAGCAGTGCGCGCACCAGGCTCTGCTCGAACTTCACCTCATCCATGGATGATCCTCTGTCCTGGCATGCAGCCGTCGGGCCGGACGTCGCGAACGGATCCACTTCGTGGAGGAGCCGCCCATCGGTGGGTGCAGGCAGCAGCGTAGACCGCTGAGCATGATAGCCGAGCGAGCTGCGCCGTTGGCGTGGTGGTAGTACCGACGCCAACTCAGATCGGCGGCAGTTCCGCAGAAGCGGAAACAAGACCCACGAGCAACCGCAACTGCGGCTATAGTTCCCGACATGGCGAGCTTCACCATCCGCGAGGCAGCAGAGTTGCTCGGGGTCAGCGACGACACCGTCCGTCGCTGGTGCGATACCGGGCGCTTGGTCACCACCAATGCGGCGACGGGCCGCCGGCGCTCCATCGACGGCGCGGAGCTGGCTCGGTTCGCCGAGGAACTGGCCACCGCCGCGGAGCGCCCGCCGCTGCCGGCGGTCGTCAGCGAGTCGGCGCGCAACCGGTTTTCCGGATTGGTCACGCGGGTGGTCCGGGACACCGTCATGGCGCAGGTCGAGATCCAGGCCGGACAACACCGTGTGGTGTCGCTGATGAGCCGGGAGGCCGCGGACGAATTACGCTTGGAGCCAGGCTCGCTGGCGATCGCGTCCGTCAAGGCGACCAATGTCGTCATCGAGGTTCCCGAACAGCCCTGACCAGCAGCTGAAAACTGAACCGCCACAACACTCGAGGAGCACGCCATGCGCGGACTGCGCGCGATCACCGCGGGCCTTGGCCTCTGCCTGCTGGCTGGCTGCGGCTCGGGCGGCGCCGGTAGTCACCACGCCAGCGCCGCAGGCGGTAGTGCATCGGCCGGGGCCAGCACGGTGACCGTCTTCGCCGCGGCCTCGCTGCGGGAAACGTTCAGCACGCTGGCCGCCCGGTACGAGGCCGCACATCCGAACACCACTGTGAAGCTCAACTTCGGCGCAAGCTCGGCGCTGGCACTGCAAATCAACGCCGGTGCGCCGGCCGACGTGTTCGCCTCCGCCTCGGTCAAGAACATGACGCAGGTGACGAGCGGCGGCTCTGCCACGAACCCGGTGACCTTTGCCCGCAACGACATGGAGATTGCGGTTCCACCAAGCAATCCCGCTCACATCGCCGCCGTGCGCGATCTGGCGAAGCCGGGGGTGAAGGTGGCGCTGTGCCAGGCTCAGGTGCCGTGCGGTTCGACGGCCGTGGCGGTGTTCTCGCACGCGGGCGTGAGCGTCAAACCGGTGACGCTCGAGGCGGACGTCAAGTCCACGCTCACCAAGGTCGAGCTCAATGAGGTTGACGCCGGAGTGGTGTACCGCACCGACGTGCGTGCGGCTGGTGCGAAGGTGCAGGGTATCGCGATACCCGCGTCGCTCAATGCTGCCACCGACTACCCGATCGCGGCGCTGAGCAAGGCCAAGAACCCGGACGGGGCAAAGTCGTTTATGGCCTTTGTACTGTCACAGCAAGGCCAAAGTGTGCTGGAGGCGGCCGGGTTCCAACAGCCGTGACCAGGTCTACCCGCATCCGGGGCGGCCCCGCTCCGGTGCTCCTGGCCGTTCCGGCGGCGCTTGGGTTGGCGTTTATGCTGCTGCCGCTGCTGGCCGTGCTCGTCCGCGCGCCGTGGCGGGGCCTGGGCCGGTTGCTGTCGGACAGTCAGGTGCTGATCGCGCTTCGCTTGTCGCTGGAATGTGCCACGGCCGCCACCGCGGTGTCATTGCTGCTCGGGGTTCCGCTGGCGTGGGTGCTGGCCAGAGCCAACTTCCGGGGTGTCACCGTGCTCCGCGCGCTGGTGATGCTGCCGCTCGTGCTGCCGCCCGTCGTCGGTGGCCTGGCGCTGCTGCTCGCCTTTGGACGCAACGGGATTCTCGGCCGGTACCTCGACGCCTGGTTCGGCCTGACGCTGCCCTTCACCACCGCCGGGGTCGTGCTGGCCGAGACCTTCGTCGCGATGCCGTTTCTGGTGATCACCATGGAAGGCGCCTTCCGCTCGGCCGACCTGGGGCTGGAAGAGGCCGCGGCGACTCTGGGCGCCTCGAGGCTGGCGGTGCTGCGTACGGTCACGTTGCCGCTGGTCACACCGTCGCTGCTGGCCGGGCTGGTGCTCTGCTGGGCCCGCGCGCTCGGTGAGTTCGGGGCGACGATCACCTTTGCCGGCAACTATCCCGGCACCACCCAGACCATGCCGCTGGCCGTGTACAACGCGCTCGAGACCGATCCGCAGGCGGCCATCGCGCTGAGTCTGGTGCTGCTCGCGGTCGCCGTCGCGGTGCTGGTCGGTCTGCGCAAGCGCTGGCTTCCGGCGGGCGGCGGCCTGTGACCGGGCTGCCGCAGGTAACGGGGCTGGAGGTCGACGCGGTGGTGCGGCGGGGTGGATTTCACCTCGACGTGCGGTTCGCGGTGCCTCCGGGTGAGGTTCTCGGCGTGCTGGGGCCGAACGGCGCCGGCAAGAGCACGCTGCTGCGCGCCCTGGCGGGGTTGACCGAACTGTCCGAGGGACAGGTCAGGCTCGATGGCGCCGCCCTGGACGACGTGGCGGCCGGTGTGTTCGTGCCGCCGGAACGCCGCCCGGTCGGCCTGCTGTTTCAGAACTACCGGCTGTTTCCGCACCTGTCCGTGCGAGACAACGTCGCCTTCGGCCCGCGACGGCAAGGGGCTGGTCGCGCTGCTGCGCGCGGCACCGCAGCGGAGTGGCTCACCCGGCTGGGGCTTGCGGAACTGGCCGAGCGCAAGCCCGCGCAGTTGTCCGGCGGCCAGGCCCAACGCGCGGCGCTGGCACGGGCGCTGGCCACCGAACCGGCCCTGCTGCTGCTGGACGAGCCCCTGGCCGCCCTGGATGCAGAGACCCGGCTGTCCGTACGGGCGCAACTGCGCCGGCACCTGGCCGACTTCGGCGGGCCGACGCTGCTGGTGACCCACGATCCCCTTGAGGCCTTGGTGATGTGCTCGCGGCTCCTCGTGCTCGAGGAGGGCCGCATCGTGCAGCAGGGCGGTCCCGGCGAGGTAGCGCGCCGCCCGGCGACCCGGTACGTCGCCAAGCTGGTCGGCCTGAATCTGTACGCCGGAACCGCATCGGGCGGAAGCGGAACCGTCAGCTTGGACGGTGGCGGAACGCTGGTTTCCGCTTCGGAGACCCCGGTAGCTGGCAGGGTGCTGGTGGCGCTGGCTCCCACCGCGATCGCCCTGCATATCACCGAACCGCGCGATTCCAGTTACCGCAACGTCTGGCGGGGCGTCGTTGAAGGGATGGAGCTGCTCACCGATCGGGTCCGGGTCTCTGTGGCAGGGCATCCCGACGCTCTGGTGGACATCACCGCGGCGGCGGTCGCGGAACTTTCCCTGGCCGAGGGAACACCAGTGTGGCTGACGGCGAAAGCCACCGAACTCGACGTCTATCCCGACCCCGATCACACCCGCCAGGGCGTCGGTTCCTCGGCCGGGGTCAACCGGTAGTACACCGTGCGGTGCTTCTGCAACCGGTGCAGGCGCGGCACCAGGACGCCATGGATCACCGGGAACCTGCGCGCCAGCTCAGCGCTGGCCGTTCGCTCGTCAGCACCGGTGAGCAGGGTGGCTACGGCGGGCTGGTCGGAGCCCTGTGGCCGGCCGCGGCGGCTGCAGGGCGCCACCCGGACATCGGGGTAGTTGCGAATGCGCAGCGCCTTGCCCGCAGTGGACCAGGTGCGGAAGTAGCCGTTGCCGGCCTCGTCGATCGCGACATTGACCGGGGTGTCCACCGTCCGGCCGTCTTTGCGCCGAGTGGTGAGCAGCACCGTGTCGGCCCGGCGCAGATGTTCGAAGTTCTCCATGGCCCTCTTCCTCCAGCCCGCGGTGACGAGTTCGCCGCCGGCGGCCTGAATGTCGGCCCTGGCCTGCGCGCCGGACTCCTCGGTGACCGGAACGGTGAGGTCGGTGAGCAGCCGCACCCGCAGCCCGGCCCTCAGAGCGTCCAGGGCGGTGGCCCGCACGCAGTGCGATTCGGCTATGCCGCACACGTCCACCTCGTCGATGCCCGCGGCCCGCAGCACCTCTGCCAGCGACCGGCCCTCGGCGTCCGTTCCGTCGAAGGCCGAGTATGCAGCTTGGTGCAGGCCCTTCTTGATCGTCACGTCGGCACCTGCCGGACCGAGCGCCGCGGTCACGTCCTGGTGCAGCTCGGCATTGGATGTGCCGACCAGGCCGTGCGGTGGCCAGGTGTCGACGAAGTCGGGATGGTCGGAGAAGTGCGATCCGGGGTCGACGTGCCAGTCCTGGCTCGTCGCCGTCAGGGCGTAGTCGCCACGGCCGGCCCGGACGTAGTCCGCGATCCGGCCCGCGACCGCATTGCCACCGGCGACGGCAAGCTCACCGCCCTCGCAGAAGGTCGGCTGCACATCGACGATCAGCAACGCGCGGGACCGTGGCATCGGGAGTTCCTCTCGTCCGGTGTGGGTGACACTGCTCGACCCTAATCCGTGGGCACAGCCGCATCGAGCGGGTGACTGGTGGAAATCAGCAGAACACGTCACCGACGTCGAACCTGGCAGGATGGTGTCGTGCATATTGCCGTCGGCCTTGTCGTGTTGGTCGCCGTGGCAACCGCTCTCGCCGCGGGCGCTCGCAGGTTCGGTGTGTCCGAACCGCTGGTGCTCACGCTGGCCGGGATCGCAGGCTCCTATCTCTGGTTCGTACCGGACGTGGCGTTGAGCCCGGACCTGGTGCTGCTGGGTTTGCTGCCGCCGTTGCTCTATACGACCGCTATCCGGACGTCCCTGGTGGACTTCAGGGTCAACCGGCGATCGATCAGCCTGCTGTCCGTCGGGCTGGTGCTGTTCAGCAGCTTCGGCGTCGCCGCGGTGGCCTGGCTCCTGCTGCCGATCCCGTTCGCGGTGGCGTTGGCGCTCGGCGCGGTGGTGGCTCCGCCTGACGCGGTGGCGGCCACCGCGGTAGCCCGGCGGGTGGGCATGCCGCGGCGGATCGTCACGATTCTCGAAGGGGAATCACTGTTCAACGACGCCACCGCCCTGGTGGTCCTGCGTACGGCCATCGCCGCCGCGGCAGGCTCGATCAGCCTGTTGCACGCGGCTGGTGATTTCCTGCTGGCCGCAGGTGGCGGCGTGGCGGTAGGCATCGTGGTTGCGGTGGTGCTCGGCTTTCTCCGGCGCAAGATCACCGACCCGGTGCTCGACACCACCCTGTCGTTTCTGGCGCCCTTCGTCGCCTACCTACCCGCCGAAGCGATCCATGCTTCCGGCGTGATCGCGGTGGTGGTGGCCGGCTTGATACTGGGCCACCGCGCGCCTACCTGGCAGAGTGCGGCGTCCCGGATTTCTGAACGCGTGAACTGGCGGACGATCGAGTTCCTGCTGGAGAACTCGGTGTTCCTGCTGATCGGCCTGCAGGTCCGGGTCATCATCGAGAATGCTTGGCGGGCGGATCTCAACCACTGGCAGCTCATCGGCTCCTGCGTGGCTATCTTCGCGGCGGTCGTGCTGCTGCGCCCGATCTGGGTGTTCCCCGCGATCTACCTGCCACGGATACTGAGCCGCCGGATTCGGGTGGCCGACCCGTCCCCACCGTGGGAGTACCCGGCCGTCATCTCGTGGGCAGGCATGCGAGGCGTCGTGACACTGGCCGCGGTATTCCTCATCCCGGCTGACACTCCCTACCGCGACGTGCTGATCCTGGCGGCTCTGACGGTGGTGGGCGGCACGCTGCTGTTCCAGGGGACGACACTGCCGTGGCTGGTGCGCTGGCTGGACCTTCGGGGTCCGAGCCGCGCCGAGGACGCCCTGCAAGAGGCGGGGCTGATGCAGCGGGTCGCCAATGCCGGGCTGGTCGTGCTGGACGAGAACTCCGACGAGCACACTCCGGCCGAGGTCGTGGACAGCCTGCGCCAGCGGGTCGGCCAGCAGGTCAATGCGGTATGGGAGCGACTCGGCCCGGACGAGTCCTCGCTGTTGACCCCGAGCGAGCACTACCGCCGGTTGCGCCTGAGCATGCTGCAGGCCGAGCGCCAGGAGTTGCTGAAGGTCCGCGACTCCGGAGTGCTGGACCACGAGGTGCTGCAGTCGGTGATGCGGGTGCTGGACCTCGAGGAGTCGCTGATCGACCGCTTCGACGAGGGGGAGGACGAGCCTGGCCGCGACGAACCGCTGCGAGCCCGGATCGGTGCCGAATGCGAGCACCTGGATCACGCGCCCCGCACCGCCCGTCCCGACACTCCCGGCCGCTGCCAGCAGTGCGTGGACGAGGGCCTGAGCTGGGTGCACCTGCGAATGTGTCTGGGCTGCGGCCACGTGGCCTGCTGTGACTCATCTGAGGGCCAGCACGCGGACAAGCACTTCGTGGAGACCGAGCACCCCGTGATGCGCAGCGTCGAACCGGGAGAGGTCTGGCGCTGGTGCTACGCGGACTCACTGCTGGGCTGACTCGGTAGCGCGACCGACAAAGTCGATGGCGAGCCTGCAGAACAAAAAACGAGCCTGCAGGACAAAAAATGGCCCGCCTGCGTGTGCAGGCGGGCCATTCTCAGTCTTCCCTAGTCGTCCCAGGGACCGTAATCGTCAATGTCTTTGTCCATGACGCGTTCCTTCCACCATCGGTTCGGCGTCTTGTCCTACGGCACACTCGCCGTACGGCAGAACCGAACCGGTTCTCATACCTGCTTGGGTTTTAGCCTTACAGACCAGGCGCTCGCTTCGCTGCCTGACAGCCTCTAGGTGGACTGCTGACACAGACTATACACGACGCGGACGTATCCCGCTCGATAATGGGCCGGCTATCCGACCGACCCAGCGCGTCAGCGGCTGCCGGCCCGTCCCCGTGGCCGCGCACCCGCGGAGAACGCCGCCGCGCCGGAGACCCGGGAGGCGGCCGGAGCGGCTGACGAGGAGCCCTCGCCGGAGCCGAAGCCCGGGGTGCTGGTCGAGTACGTGGTCGGTGTGCGCTTGCCTGCTCCCGCGCCGCCCCGTCCCTTGCCGGGCGCTCCGGCACCCGCGCCGCGTGAGCGATTGCCACCACCGGCAGCGCCGCGGCTCGCCGGTGCGTTATCCGCCGAGCGTCCCGCGCCGGATCTGCCACCAGCGGAGCGCGAGCCGTTGGAGCCGCCATCGGAACGGCCGCCGCCACCGCGACCACCGCTCGGGGCCTGCTCGGCCGCCCGTGGCGGCGGGGCCACGAAGGAGCGCTCGCCCGGTGCCAGCTCGGCGAGCAGCGGATGCCCAGGACCGAGCTTGGTGGTGGTCGGCTTGATGGCGGCCTTACGGGTCAGGTCGCGGACATCGGCAACCTGGTCGGCGGTCATCAGGGTGATCACGGTGCCGCCGGCACCGGCCCGGGCCGTCCGGCCGGAGCGGTGCAGGTACGCCTTGTGCTCCACCGGCGGATCGGCGTGCACGACGAGGTTGACGTCGTCGACGTGAATGCCGCGGGCGGCGATGTCGGTCGCGACCAGCGTGCGGGTGCTGCCGTCGGAGAACGACTCGAGGTTGCGCGTACGGGCATTCTGGCTGAGATTGCCGTGTAGTTCCACCGCCGGAACGCCCGAGGCGATCAGCTGCTTGGTGAGCTTCTTGGCGCCGTGCTTGGTACGGGTGAACACCAACGTCCGCCCCGGAGCCGACGTGAGCTCGACCAGGATGGGCAGCCGGTCGTCAGCGGCGACCTGCAGCACGTGGTGCGCCATCTTCGCCACCGGCGACTGCGCCGAATCGACGCTGTGGGTGATCGGGTTGGTCAGGTAGCGCTTGACCAGGACGTCCACGCCGGCGTCCAGGGTGGCCGAGAACAGCATCCGCTGCCCATTGGCCGGCGTGCGGTCCAGCAGTCGGCGTACCGCAGGCAGGAAGCCGAGGTCAGCCATGTGATCCGCCTCGTCCAGCACGGTGATCTCGACCTGGCTCAGGTCGGCGTGGCCGCTGGAGAGCAGGTCCTCGAGCCGGCCGGGGCAGGCGACGAGGACATCGACACCGGCTTTGAGCCCGGTGATCTGCGGGTTCGCCCCGACGCCGCCGAAGACGGTGAGGGTGCGCAGCGACAGGCCCTTGGCCAGCGGGGCGATGGAGGCCTCGATCTGGCTGGCGAGCTCGCGGGTGGGAGCGAGGATCAGTGCACGCGGGCTCTTGGGCCGACGCGGTGAGGCGCTGGCGGCAAGCCGGGCGAGCACCGGGAGCACGAACGCGTAGGTCTTGCCGGAGCCGGTGCGGCCCCGTCCCAGCACGTCGCGGCCGGCCAGGGAATCCGGCAGGGTCGCGGTCTGGATCGGAAAGGGAGCGGTGATGCCGTTCTCGGCAAGCACCGTGGTCAGGCTCGCGGGAACGCCGAGGTCAGTGAAACTGCGCTGGTCGGGCGTTGCCTGGGTTGAGCTGGGATTGATGGACTGGGGGCGGTCAGCCGCCATACAAGTAACTCCATAGCTAGAAGGTCGTCCTGCCCGGCGCAGACCAGCGGTCGCGGCGCGTGATAGTCGACGCTGGCCCGATCAGCTGGATCAGCCCAATCGGCCAGTTGCAACCGGTGGCAGAACGAGAGCCGGTCGCAGAGGCCACCTTACCTGGCTGGCCACTCCGGACAGCGCTGGACGGGCTGTGTTTGTTCCGATAGGCCTAAACCAGCCGTTAGGGTGAGACGCCGACTACAGCAACGAGGGGGCAGGTAGGTGTTCAGACGCATCGCGGTTGTCAACCGGGGAGAAGCCGCCATGCGGCTGATCCACGCCGTACGTGAGCTCAACGCGGCCGGGCTGCCCCGGATCGAGACCGTCGCGCTGTACACTGAGGCCGAGAGTGCGGCGAAATTCGTCCGCGAGGCCGACCTGGCGTACCCGCTGGGGCCGGCGGCTGCCCGCCCGTACCTCAATCACGACATCCTCGAACGGGCGATTCGCGAAACCGGATCGGACGCGGTGTGGGTGGGCTGGGGCTTCGTCGCCGAGGACCCCGCCTTCGCAGAGCTGTGCGAGCGGATCGGCGTCACCTTCATCGGGCCCTCTCCCGCCGCGATGCGCTCGCTGGGCGACAAGATCGGTTCCAAGCTGCTGGCCGAGCAGGTCGGCGTTCCGGTGGCGCCGTGGAGCGGTGGCCCAGTCGAGAACCTGCCGGCCGCGCTGTCCCATGCCGCCAAGCTCGGTTACCCGCTGATGCTGAAGGCGACCGCCGGTGGTGGTGGCCGGGGCATCCGGATCGTCCGCTCGGACGAGGACCTGACCGCGGTCTTCGACCAGACGAGCGACGAGGCCGCCCGTGCCTTCGGCAGCGGCGTGATGTTCCTGGAGTCCCTGGTCACCGGTGCCCGGCACGTCGAGGTTCAGGTGATCGCCGACGGACAGGGCACGGCGTGGGCCATCGGCGTACGTGACTGCTCCGTCCAGCGCCGCAACCAGAAGGTGATCGAGGAGTCGTCCTCGGTCGTGCTGGCACCCGAGCAGGAGGCCGAGGTCAAGACGGCGGCGGAGCGGCTGGCGCTGGCGGTCGGCTACCGCGGCGCCGGCACGGTGGAGTTCCTGTACCAGCCGATCGACAAGATCTTCGCCTTCCTCGAGGTCAATACCCGGTTGCAGGTGGAGCACCCGATCACCGAGCTGACCACCGCCACCGACCTGGTCAAGGCCCAGCTGCGGGTGGCGGCCGGCGACACCCTCGACGGTGACCGACCGATCGAGGTCGGCCACGCGGTCGAGGCCCGGCTCAACGCCGAGGATCCCGACCGGGACTTCGCGCCGTCGCCGGGCCGGATCGCGCTGCTCGACCTGCCTGCCGGTCCCGGGGTCCGGGTGGACACCGGTTTCGCCAGCGGCGACCTGATTCCGGCCGACTTCGACTCCATGATCGCCAAGATCATCGCCTTCGGCCCCACCCGGGACGAGGCACTGGCCCGGCTGCGCAGGGCGCTCGCGGAGACGACCGTCATCATCGAGGGCGGCGCCACCAACAAGAGCTTCCTGCTCGACCTGCTGGACCAGCCCGAGGTCATCGACGGCAGCGCCGACACCGGCTGGATCGACCGGGTGCGGGGTGAGGGGCGGCTGGTGTCCTCGCTGCACGCCGGCATCGCCCTGGTGGTCGCGGCCATCGAGGCGTACCAGGTGCAGGAGCAGGGCGAGCGGCTGAACTTCTTCGCGACCGCGCACGGCGGCCGGCCACAGGCTCGGCACCAGACCGAGCGGGCGATCGACCTCAAGCTGCGCGGCAACTCCCACCGGGTGGCCGTGCACCAGCTGGGACCGGACCGGTTCCGGGTCGGCATCGACGACGCACCGCCGGTCGATGCCCGGCTGGATCGGCTGGACAGCTACTCCGGCCGGCTCGAGATCGGCGACCAGCGGTTCCGGATCGTCAGCGCCACCCACGGCGCCGTGAACTTGATCGAGGTCGACGCCACCACCCACCGGGTCACCCGGGACGAGGGCGGCGTGCTCCGCTCACCGGCACCCGCGCTGGTCGTCGCGGTGCCGGTCGCCGTCGGGAGCGAGGTGGCCGCGGGCGCCCCCGTGCTGGTGCTCGAGAGCATGAAGATGGAGACGATCATCGCCGCGCCGTTCCCGGCGCGGGTGCGCGAGCTACTGGTGTCCTCCGGAACCCAGGTCGAGTCGGGGATGCCGCTGGTCCGGCTGGAGCCGCTGGGCGATGTCGAGCAGACCGCCGCCGCCGGACCGGCCACCGACCTGGAACTGCCTGAGCGGCGCACCGAATCCGTGGCCGTCCAGGCCGCCGCCTGCCTGCGGGAGCTGCGTGGCCTGCTGCTCGGTTTCGACCTGAGCGACGAGGACGCTCAGAGCACCCTGGCGCAGTACCAGCGACTGCGGACGGCCGCGGAATCCGAGGGACACGCGCCGATCGAGGCAGAGATGGCACTGTTCGGGGCGTTCGCCGACCTGTGCGAGCTCGGCCGTAACCGCCCCGGCCGCGACGATCTCCGTGACGAGCGGGTGCACAGCCCGCGCGAGTTGTTCCACGCCTACCTGCACAGCCTCGATCTCGAACGCGAGCAGCTGCCCCAGGCGTTCCGGGAGCGGCTGTCACGGGCGCTGGCGCACTACGGCGTTCCCGAGCTGGACCGCACGCCGGCCCTGGAAGATGCCGTGTACCGGATCTTCCTGGCACAGGCCGGCGTGCAGAGCCACCTGCACCTGGTCACCTCACTGCTGCAGCGGTGGCTGTCCGATGAGGCCGCGCCGCAGGCGATCGCCGACGAGGTCCGCGATGTCCTCGAACGGCTGGTGGCCGCCACCCAGCTCCGCTATCCGGTGGTCGGCGAGCTGGCCCGCAGCGTGCGGTTCCGCTGGTTCGACAAGCCCCTGGTGGATGCCGCGCGCGCCACCGTCCTGGCGGGCGTCCGGGACGAGGTCAGCTACCTGGCGGCCAATCCGGACGCCGCGGACTACACCGTCCGGCTGGACGCGCTCGCCGCGATTCCGGAGCGGATCGTCCGGTTCCTCGCCGAGCGGCTGGAAGCCGGCATCGGCGAGCACGAGCCGATGCTCGAGGTGCTCGCCAAGCGGCACTACCGCGAGTACGAACTCCACGACCTGCGGCGGCTCACGGCGGCCGAGCGGCCGTTCGTGGTGTGCGACTACGCCTTGGACTTTCGGCCCAGCCACCTGGTGACCACCGTGGGTCAGCTCTCGGAGCTGTCGGTGAACTCCCGGCTGGTCGCCGCGATCGAGGCACAACTGGACGCCGCGCCGACCGGACACGAGTGCGTCATCGACCTCTACCTACTGTGGCCGGAGCTGCCGGACTCCCCGGCCGAAGCCTCGGAGCAGCTGCGCCAGCGCCTCATCGACGTCGGTTTCGCGCGCCGAGCACGCCGGGTGGCGCTGGCGGTGTACCCGGGCGGTGGCCGTCCGGTCTCGTACTTCACGTTCCGGCCGAGCCCCGAGAGCCTCGTCGAGGACGACCTGGTCCGCGGCGTGCACCCGATGGTCGGCCGCCGGTTGAACCTGTGGCGGCTGCGCGACTTCACGATCACCCGGTTGGCCGCGCCCGAGGACGTGCTGCTGTACCTGTGCGTGGCGCCGCACAACGAGGCCGATCGGCGGCTGGTCGCCCTCGCCCAGGTGCGCGAGTTCGCGGTCATCCGCGACGCGGCCGGGCAGCCCACGTCGCTGCCGCATGCCGAGCGCGCGGTCGCGGCCTGTGGCGAGGCGATCCGCCGTGCCCGGGCCACGCTGGGCGGCGCCCGGCTCGACATGAATTACGTGCTGCTGCACATCTGGCCCGTGATCGACGCTCCGCTGGATCAGCTCACCGCGCTGCAATCGGGGGTCGCGCCCCTGACCGTCGGCGCCGGCATCGAAGAGGTGGTGGCGGAGGGACGGATCGCCACGTCGGACGGCAAGGTGCGCAGCGTCGCCGCGAAGTTCTTCTACAGCCCCGGGTCGGGTGTCGTGTCGTCCATCAGCGGCGCCTTGACCGAGCGCCTGCAACCGCTGGACGACTACGCCCAGAAGGTGCTGCGGGCACGCCGTCGCGGGACCATTTACCCCTATGAACTCGTGGGAATGCTGTCCGGAAGCCGCGGCAGCTTCACCGAGTACGACTTCGACGCCGATGGTGCGCTGGTGCAGGTGGACCGCGCGCCGGGCGGCAACCGGGCAGGCATCGTGGTCGGTGTCGCCAGCACCCCGACCGATCGGCAGCCCGAGGGCATCACCCGGGTGGTGCTGCTCGGCGACCCGACCCGGGCGCTGGGAGCGGTGTCCGAGCCGGAGTGCTCGCGCATCGTTGCGGCGATCGATCTGGCGGAGCGGCTGTCCGTACCGGTCGAGTGGTTCGCGCTGTCCGCCGGTGCCCGGATCTCGATGGATTCCGGAACCGAGAACATGGACTGGGTGGCGCGGGCGTTGCGCCGCATCGTCACGTTCACCCAGGCCGGTGGCGAGATCAACGTCGTGGTGGCCGGCATCAACGTCGGCGCGCAGCCGTACTGGAACGCCGAAGCCACCATGCTCATGCACACCAAGGGCATTCTCGTGATGACGCCGGACAGCGCCATGGTGCTCACCGGCAAGCAGTCCCTGGACTTCTCCGGCGGCGTGTCGGCAGAGGACAACTTCGGCATCGGCGGTTACGACCGCGTGATGGGCCCGAACGGGCAGGCGCAGTACTGGGTGCCGAACCTGTCCGCCGCGTGCGATCTGCTGATCTCGCATTACACGAATACCTATATTGCACCGGGTGAAACGGTGCCGCGCAAGGGTAAGAGCACCGACCCGGTGGACCGCGATGTGAGCGGGTACCCGCACGAACTCGCCGACAGCGACTTCCACACCGTCGGTGACATCTTCTCGTCGGTGGCCAACCCGGACCGCAAGAAGCCCTTCGACATCCGGACGCTGATGCGGGCGGTCGCCGACCAGGACCTCGGCGTGCTCGAGCGGTGGGCGGGGATGGCCGACGCCGACACCTCGGTCGTGTTCGACGTCCACCTCGGGGGCCGTCCGGTATGCCTGATCGGCATCGAGTCGCGCTCCATTCCGCGGCGAGGGTTCCCGCCGAGCGACGGCCCCGACATCTGGACGGCAGGGACGCTGTTCCCGCGCTCGTCGAAGAAGACGGCGCGGGCCATCAATTCCGCCAGCGGGAACCGGCCGGTGGTGGTGCTGGCGAACCTGTCCGGCTTCGACGGCTCACCGGACTCGATGCGCAACCTGCAGCTCGAGTACGGCGCGGAGATCGGCCGGGCGATCGTCAACTTCGACGGCCCGATCGTGTTCTGTGTGGTGTCGCGCTATCACGGGGGCGCATTCGTGGTGTTCTCCAAGGCGCTGAACAGCTCCATGACGGTGCTGGCCGTCGAGGGCTCGTACGCGTCGGTGATCGGTGGTGCTCCGGCAGCCGCCGTGGTGTTCACCGGTGACGTCGAGGCACGGACGAACCGCGACCCGCGGCTGCGCGCGTTGCAGGAGCGGATGGCCGACGCGACCACGAGCGAGCGCGCGAGCCTGGCGACCGAACTGGCCGAGGTCCGCACCACGGTGCGGGTCGAGAAGCTGGCTGAGGTCGCGGCGGAGTTCGATGCCGTGCACAGCATCCAGCGCGCCGTCGAGGTCGGTTCGGTGGATGCCGTGATCGGTGCGCACGAGCTGCGACCGCGGCTGATCGAGGCGCTCGACCGAGGCTGATCGACGGATCTAAACCCTGAGCTGACCGGCACCGCCACGGCCTCGCCGGTGCGGCTTGCTTCCGGTTCGCGCCTGCTGCCGCCCTCAGGCGTGGTGTGCCCCGGATGCCTGGCAGTACGGGCACCAGAACAGGTTGCGTCCCACGAGCAGCTGGGTCCGGATCTCGGTGCCGCACACCCGGCACGGCAGGCCCGCACGGCGATAGACGTACCCGGCCTCGTCCCGGCGCAGTGGCCCGCGCTTGCGGGGACGGTCCTCGGATCGCAGCGTCTCGATGCGCCCGACCCGGACGCCGGCGCGCATGAGGTCGACCAGGTCCAGCCACATCTCCATCCAGGTGTCCAGGCCGAGCTCGTTGCCGGGCAGGAACGGGTCCAGCCGGTGCCGGTAGAGCAGCTCGGCGCGGTAGACGTTGCCGATGCCAGCGATGACCTGCTGGTCCATGAGCAGCGCGGCGACGCTGGTGCGGCTCCGGCTGATCCGCTGGTAGGCCCGGGTCGGGTCGGCGTCCCGGCGCAGCGGGTCAGGTCCGAGGCGGGCGAACAGGGTCGCGATCTCAGCCGGTTCGATCAGCTCGCAGGCGGTGGCGCCGCGCAGGTCCGCCCAGTGGCTGTCGGCCCGCAGCCGGAGCCGGAGGGCACCGATGGGCGGTGGCGGCTCGCCGGTGCCGGTGGTGAACTTGCCGTACAGGCCGAGGTGGATGTGCAGGGCGACGGAGCCCTCGTAGTAGTGCAGCAGGTGCTTGCCGTTGGCCTCGGTGCGCTGCAGGACGCGGCCGTCGATCAGAGCGGCGCCCTCGGCGAAGCGTCCCTGCGGGCTGCTGGCTCGGACGACCTGCCGGCCGAAGAGCTTCTGCTGCTCGCGGGCGAGTCGATGCAGCGTATGGCCCTCAGGCACGGGGGCTCGTTCGCGTCATGTCTTGGAATGTAGTGGGGGGCCGACGGGGGTGCGTGCGGGTGGGGTAGCTGCCTGGCTCGGCACCGGGGCGCATCGGGTAAGCTCGCTACGCCTGCGCGGCACGTGCGCGAAGGTGGACGGCCAGGTAGCTCAGTTGGTACGAGCGACCGCCTGAAAAGCGGTAGGTCGGCAGTTCGATCCTGCCCCTGGCCACATAGCTGTTTTTCCCTGTTCGTAGCGGTGTGTTTGGACTATTACGGCGGCAGGGTCGTCGGCACGCCAACTTGCCATTCCGCAGAGTTTCCGGCCGGCCTCGCCGCCTCGCCAGACCTTAGCGCCGGCACGGCAAGCCTGTCCGCGGATGTGCCCGCGCGGTGTGCGGCCGGGCTCGGGCCTTCGTCGGATCAGTCCCGTTCCGGCCGCTGGCTGCGTCTGCGGCGGGGAGCCGCTGGGAGTGCCGATCCGCCAAAATACGTCGTCCGGGACGCTGGCCGCCCTGCGCGATCAACTGCCGGTCGACGACGAACCAATTGGCATCCTCGGCGGTTCGCGCGGCGGAGCCGTGGCGCTGGAGGTTCTGACTACGCAGCGGACTCCGATTAGGGCGGTCGCACTGGTTAACCCGGCCGTGCGGGCACGGTCCACCGTCGGGGTTATCACCTGACCGGAGTACGTTTGTTATTGAAAGTTCAAGCGTCTACCTCCTCGAACACTCGCCCTTATAGCCAGGAGTCACCGCATGACCATCCTCGCCCTCGCGGGAGCCACCGGCCAGCTCGGCCAGCTCGTCGTCGCTGATCTGCTCGCGCGCGGCGTTGCCCCCGCCGATCTGGTCGCCGTCGTCCGCGACGCCACCAAGGCACAGCCGCTGGCCGACGCCGGGGTGCAGGTCCGCATCGCCGACTATGAAGACCCCACCGCGCTCGAGGCCGCACTGGCCGGCGTGGACCGGCTACTGCTCATCAGCGGCAGTGCCGTCGGGCGGCGAGCCACCCAGCACCGCAACATCATCGAGGCCGCCCAGGCCAACGGCGTCCAGCGCGTCGTCTACACCAGCCTGCTGCGCGCCGACACCAACACGATGCCGCTCGCCGAGGAGCACCGCTTCACCGAGCAGCTACTCGCCGACAGCAGCATCCCGGCCGTTCTCCTCCGCAACGGCTGGTATGTCGAGAACTACACCGACCAGCTGCCCACCTACCGGCAGGTCGGGGCAGTGATCGGTGCCGCCCCTGAGGCCCGTATCGCTGCGGCGCCTCGCGCCGACTATGCCGCCGCTGCGGCCGCAGCCCTGCTCTCCGACGGCACGGACTCCGCTGTCTACGAGCTCGCCGGTCCGTCCGTCACCTTCCGCGAGCTCGCGGCCGCACTGAGCGCCGTAGCGGGCCAGGAGCTGCCGTACCGGGCCGTCACCCTGGATGAGTACCGGGCAGGGCTGCTTGCCGCCGGCCTGGACGAAGGCACCGCCGACTTCGTCACCGCCCTTGAGGCCGGAGCGGCCAACGGTGAACTCGACGGCAGCACCGCCGACCTCGAGAAGCTGCTCGGCCGCCCCGCGACCAGCCTGCAGGCTGCACTGTCCGCACTGGTCGGCTGAGGTAGCCAGCGTTACGCGACGGACGACGGCCGACTCACGGTCAGAGTCTGGGATCGACCGGTTCGCTTTCGAGGGCTCGGTGTAGTCCGGTCCGTAGCTGATCCGCAGGTATTCACGCACGTGGACCGTACGAAAGCCCTCACGCTTGAGGCTCCGTAGCCCGCGCCGCAGCTGGGCGCGTTGCCGGCGGATGACGTCCGCGCCGAAGTCCCGGTCCGTTCGACCCGCATTGCGTTGCACGCACAGGCTCTCGGGCACATCGAGCACGATCACCACCGGGAGTACGTCGTGTGCGCGAGCCAGGTCCGACGAGATCACCTCGGTCCCACGGAAGTGGGTGCGGGCAAAGGTCGACTTGCCCGAACCGCTCACTCCGATGAGGACGACCAGGCTCAGCTCCGGAATGGATAGCTCCCCGCTCACGCGACCGCTTCCTGGCTCGTCGACTGCTTGGTGAAGACAGTCATTTGAGTCGGTGGACCGACGTTCGGGTCGTCCGAGGAACCCTGATCTCCAAGGGGATAGCCGCCTCGGCGAGCTCGGGCCTGGCATCACAGTGACCGGTCATCGCGGTCCGGAACACCTTCGACAGAGCCATCGACATCATGGACGAGGCGACGTACGGGCGGTCATTGACGTACTGGCCCAGCGCGGATCGGTCGCCGGGCGATGGGTGGTCGAGACCGAGAGAAGCACGATCGGAGATTCTCCACCACCGACGGCGGTTGGGCCCCTGATTATCGCTGGGCTGTCACTTACTTCTCGAGTACCACGTTCACGCGGGTGAGCCCCATGCCTGGCGTACCCCGACCAGCACCTCGTGGAACTCGGGAAAGGTCTTTCGCACGCAATCCGGGTCATCGAGCGTGATGCCGGGTGTCCGCAGGCCGGTGATGCTGAAGCTCATGGCAATCCGGTGGTCGCGGAAGCACTCCATCAGCGCAGGCTCGGGCGTACCGGGCTGCACCTCGATCCAATCCGGGCCGGTGCTCACCTGGATGCCCAACCGGCGCAGGTTGACCGCGCAGGCCTCCAGCCGATCGCATTCCTTGACCCTGGTGTTGGCCACGTCGTTGATCCGCACCGGCCCGTCGGCGAACGGTGCGATCGCGGCCAGGGTGGGCATGGTGTCCGAGACATCCCGCATGTTGACGTCGATGCCGTGCAGTTGTCCCGTTCCGGTCACGGTGATGTGCCGTTCGCCGAAGTCGACCTCGGCGCCCATCCGCTGCAGGATGCGGGCGAACTCGACGTCACCCTGCAGGGACGCCGAGCCCAGTCCGGTCACGGTGATCGAGTTGCCGGTCAGGGCCGCCGCGGCGAAGAAGTAGCTACTGGTCGAGGCATCCGGCTCGACCTCGTACCGCTGTGCGGAGTACGGCTGGGCCGGCACGGCAAACGTGGTGCCGTCGGTTTCGACCCGCACTCCGAAGCTCGCCATCATCCGTACGGTCATCTCGATGTAGGGAGCCGACACGAGCCGGGGCACGTGGATGGTGAGGCCGTCGCGCATCAGCGGCGCGGACATCAGCAAGCCGGTCAGGAATTGGGACGAGACCTCGGCGTCCACCTCGATGCTGCCGCCCGTCAGGCCACTGGTGTCGATGGTGAACGGCAGGTGGTCCTCGGCGCCCTCGAAGCTGACCTTGGCTCCCAGCTTGCGCAGCGCGTCCGTGACCGGTTGGATCGGCCGCCGCCGCAACTGCTCGGATGCGTCGAACCGGAACCGGCCGGACCCGCACCCGGCCAGCGTGGGCAGGAACCTGGCTGCGGTGCCGGCATCTCGGCAGTACACCGACGCCTGTCCGGACGGACCCGCTGCGGACCCGGTCACCGTCCACGACGACTCCGACAGCTGCACCGGATAGCCGAGGGACGTCAGTCCGGCCGCGAATGCCTCGGTGTCATCTGATCGCAGCGGATGCAGCAGCTCCGAAGTGCCTGTGGCCGCCGCGCTCAGGAACAACGCGCGAGCGGTGACGGATTTGGAGCCAGGAATTCGGACCTCAACCACGATGCTGGTCACCCATGCGCGCCTGGACCATGGTGTGGTCAGCTCCCCTCCGTCGGTACCCGCCGAGCATGAAGGTTAGCGGGCCGGCGATCACGCTGGCGCCGGCAGCCGCTACCTACAACGTCGCCTGGTCCGGTGCCACGCTGCGTGTGTACGGGGCATTGCGATTCAGGAGATTCGCTCCACGATGGCCTCAATGATGTTAATTTGCACTCAAGCTACCGAAGGGCTTGGGACATGGACCGCTCGGGTATCGCTGGCAACTTCCCCATTCGGCTACGCCGACTGGTGTCGGTCGGGGCCCTGGTGCTCGCCGTGGGCGCATCGGTGACCGGCTGCGGAACTTCCAGCCCGTCGAAAGCCTCCCACGCCGCCGCGATGGCGCCGGTGCCGGCTGTCAGTCTTGCGTCGGCCAGCACGTCCGCGGCAGCGGAGTCCAGCGCGTCCGCGGCAGCGGTCGAATCCAGCGCTGCCGCGGCAGCGGCGGCATCCAGCGCGTCCGCGGCCAAGGCGGCGCAAGCGTCGGCGTCGGCGTCGAAGGTGCAGGCGGCAGTGTCCCAGGCAGCGGCGCGAAAGGCTGCGGCAGCAGCATCGAAGGCAGCTGCGGTGGCGAAGGCGGCGGCCGTGCGAAAGGCAGCTGCCGCGGCGGCCCAGAAAGCTGCCGCCGATCAGGCAGCCGCCCAAGCCGCTGCCGACCGAGCAGCAGCGGCTCAGCGATCGGCCGAGGCCTCACGGGCGGCCGCCAGCCCGACCCCGACACCCACCCCGGCCGCCTCGTCGGACTGCACTCCCGGCTACAGCCCTGCATCGCGCCCGGCTCGGACGTCGACTGTGCGGGCGGATCCGGCAACGGCCCGCGCTACGTCGAGGGGCCGGTCACCGTTACCGGGCCCGACATCTATGACCTGGACCGCGATGGAAACGGCGTCGGCTGCCAGTAACGGCCGACAGCCGCTGACGGGTCCCATTTGTAGCCATAGCATTTTGCGGCGTGGCCACAACGCCCAGCCGGTGCCGGTGAACCCGCACGTGCGCGCTCGGCATGCCATGCTGACTGCGTGTCGGACAGCGAGGACATCAGCATCCCCTTCCGCCTCCTGGCAGCGGCTGGCTCCCGGGCCGGCGCCGCACCGGTCAGCGCGAGCACGCTGCCGCACCCTTTCTGGATTGCTCACCGCGGCATGGCCAGCGTCTGCCCCGAGAACACCCTGGAGGCCTACCGGGCCACGGTGGCCGTCGGTGTGGATGTCGTCGAACCGGACTGCTGGCTCACTCGCGACGGCGGGTTGGTGTGCATGCACGACGACACCGTCGACCGCACCACGGACGGTTCGGGCCGCACCCACGACCTCACCTTGGCCGGTGCCGGCGTGTTGCACGTCGACGCCGGGGACTGGTTCGCCGAGGCATGGCCCAACACCCTGAGGGTGCCGACGTTTCCCGAGGTTCTGGAGGAGCTCGGGGTGCGGGCAGTGCTGTGTCCGGAGGCCAAGAACATCGGCGGTGGTTCGGCGATCATCGAGCAGCTGACTCGCTATGGCGTACTCGATACGGTGATCGTCCAGTCGTTCATGCGTGCCGAACTGGACCCGGTGATTGCCGCCGGCACCGACGCGATGATGCTGACCGCCACCGAGCACTATGACCCGGACAGCCTGCGGAAGTCCGGCATCCGCTACCTCGCGCTGTCCGCGGCGCTGCCGCCAAGCCTCGTCGCACCGGGCGTCGCCGCCGGTCTGAACGTGGTGGTGTGGGTGATCGACCGCCGGGTGGATGCGGCGCCGTGGCTGGCGGCGGGTGTGGCCGGTCTGTTCTCCAACGATCCGCTGTATGTCTCCGGACGCTCGCCCGTCCTGCGCTCGGATCCGTTCGCGCAACGCACCTATTACTACGGCCACCTGGCCAGCTCGATCACCGGTGACCGCGGCATCTTCGGTGCCCCTGGTGACTGGGGCTATTCGACCATTGCGGATGACTACCGCGGCGCCCTGCAAGGCTGGGGCTGCCCGATCGACAGTGCCGACCGGTACAGCCTCACGCTCTCACTGCGCATCGACGATACGGCGACGCCGGACGGGTACGGCAGCGTGTTCCTCGGCGCCGCCGACGACCGATCGTTCGATGACGCAGGTCGTTACCACCCCGGCCTCAACGGCTACCACGTTCTGCTGCGCCGATCGGGTGTGCTGGAAATACACCGCGTCAACCAGGGCATCGCGACGCCCGTGGCATCAGCGCAGACAGCGCTGGTCGAGCCGGGCGGTACCGTCAGGCTCCGCATCGACGTCACACCGGCGCGGCTCGCGGTCACCAGAACCGACCGAGCCCCCGCCGATTCCGATTCCGATTCCGTGACCATTGACGATTCCCGTTACCGCGGCGGCTACTTCCATCTCGGCCGCCGGGCCGCGGCCGTCCACTTCTCCGATGTTTCTGTTTCGCTTCCGGTGATCACTGGCACAGCACACCCAGAAAGCCCTACCCCGTGAGAGGACGTCATGCCCACACCTGACGGCACCGGTCCGCACGCCGCCAGCACCGGCCAGGAGCTCATCTCCATCGAGCGTGCCCGCCAGTTGCGGGCCATTCCGGTGCAGCGCGACGACGACACCCACCGGGCCGGCACGCTCGCACAACTGGCGGCCGGCTATGAGGAACACGGCACGGAGCGGCAGCCGCCGGCCGACTGGCCCGGGGGCGTGACGTGGCAACCACAACCGAACGACATCGCCGCGCTCGTCCGGGCCGGTGCCCTCTACCAGGCAGAGATCGATCGGCTGCAACACCGACTGCGCCACGTCATCGCCCGCATCGACGAGGCTCGCGGCTAGCTGGTCAGCGGCCCGGTAACCGATGCGCCCGCAGGGCAACGGCGTCACGGGTGCGTTGCAGCGCCCGGCGGGTGGCTGGCACATCACGCTGGGCCACCGCTTCGAACAGGCAGTCCACCACGGTCAGCGCCGCTATTCGGCTGCCGATTGCCCCGGACCGCATGGTGGTTTCTCGAACGGCGGTCGTCAGCGTCAGGTCGGCGACCTGGGCCAGTTCGGAATTGGGGAAGTTCGTCACGGCCACGGTGGTCGCGTGCTGGGACCGCGCCTCCTGCAGGGCGTTTACTGTTTCAGCGGTGGTACCACTGTGCGAGATGCCGATGGCCACATCACCGCGCGTGAGCAGCGCGGCCGAGGCCAGGGCCAGATGCTGATCCGACCACATCTGCGTGAACCGGCCGATCCGCTGCAGCTTCATCTGCAGGTCCATGCCGACGATGGTGCTTGCTCCCACGCCGTAGACATCCAGCCGGGGAGCGGTCACCACCGCATCGACCACTGCTGCCAGTGCTGACAGGTCGAGCTGCGAGACGGTGTCACGTACCGCGCTGGTGTCCAGGTTCGCGACCTTGGCGACGACGGTGGCAAGGTCGTCGTGGGCAGAGATATCGGTGCCCGGGACGGTGTCCACAGAGCTTGCATGCTCGGCAGCCGCGGCCGCCGCCAGCGCCAGCCGCAGGGCCGGATAGCCCCCGAAACCAAGGCGTTGCGCGAACCGCACCACGGTCGCCTGGGACGTGTCAGCGGCCTGGGCGAGCTCGGTCACGGTGCGGGCCGCGCTTTCGGTGGGCTCGTCCAGGGCCAATTGCGCGACGCGGTGCTCGGACGGTGTGAGCTCCGGAACGATCGCGCGGATCCGGATGAGGACATCGGACCGGTGGTCTGACGATCGGTCAGCACCTCCGGCGTTGCTTCCCACGGTTCGTCCTCGTCGTCGGGCCAGCGCTGGCGTCTGATCGGTGCCGTCACGCTACACGAGGGTAACGGCGATCGGCTCGATCGAAGGGTTCCCGCTCAGCTGCCGACCGGCACCAGCGGGGGATCGAGTAACCGCAAGGTCTGATCGTCGGCATCCCGAGGCCGGCCAACCGCTCGGTGAGGATGGGGTGGACCTCGTCCACCGGACCGCAACCGGAGAAGGTACTGGTAACGATTGCCCTTATGCCTCTAGGTAACCGGACCGCAGTAGCTGGGTAAGCATTCGGTCTGTCTTGTGCGGCTCTTCGGGTTCATCGCGCTGCCGAGCCTGCCGCTGGCCATCTCACTGTCCGCCGTGATCGGGCAGGGCGAAACCTCGATCACCATCGCGATCGCCGTCACGTCATGGACGGCGACCGCCCGGCTGGTCCGTGCCCAGACCCTTGCCGTCGAGGCGCGGCCGTTCGTGGAGCGAGCCCCGGGTGCTCGGCGCCGGCAATGTGCAGATCATGGTCCGACATATGCTGCCGAACGTCGCGCCGCTGATCCTGCTGTCCGCCACCCTGACGGTGGCCAGCACCATCCTCTCCGAAGCCACTTTGACCTTTCTGTGGCTGGGTGACGCCACCGAGGTGTCCTGGGGCGGAATGCTCAACCAGGGCTTCGGCCAGGGTGCGGTTAGGAATTGACTGGTGCAAGCGGGGGAAGCTCCGGGCGGTGCGGTGGGCCGGTGCGTCGATTGTCTTTCAGGGCGCGATGAGCGCGCTGAATCCGGTGCAGACGATCGGTGACCGGATTCACGCCGCTGGACGGGCCGTACCGCTTCGAGATCGAGTTCGACGCCACCCACCCGGTCGCCATGACGACCGCGATTCCGGACGTCGAGCAGGTGGGCCTGCGCCGGGTGACGTTCGAGTTGCCCAGCATGAAGCTGTCCATTCGCTGTTTCCGGGCTGTAACGGCGCTTGCCGACGGCAGTCTGGAAAAAACCTATGGCTAGCTTCCGGCTTCTGTCTGAGGCGCTACGGAAAACGCCACGCGGCTCGGAGCAGGCTCAGCCCCGGGTGAGTACGGGCAGCTCGAGCGCGGCCGGCTCCTTCGTCGCGCTGATACCCCGCCCGAGCTGCCAGATGCCGAGTCCGGTGGCCACCACAGCCACCACCAGGATCGGCGTGGGGACCCGCAACAGAGCCAGTGCGGAGGCCAGCAGCACCGCCGCGATAACCGGCCGGGTGAGCGCCGCCGGGGCCTGTGCCGACAGCCGTGCTCCCAGGTACACCGCCGGCAGCGCGCCGACCAGCAGGGACGCGGTGATGGATAGCCGCACCTCGCCGAACAGCAGGTGGCCCAGGGCCGCCGAGGCGACCAGTGGTATCGCCTGCACGATGTCGGTGCCGACCAGTTGCTTCGGCGACAGCCGCGGATAGGCCAGCAGCAGCAGGGCGATGATGAGCGAGCCGGCGCCGACCGAGGTCATGCCCACCGCGAAGCCGCCGAGAACGCCGATGGCGACGGTCCGTCCGGGCCGTACCACCAGCGGACCGTCCGGCCGGCCGGCCGCTCCACGCCGGTCGATCACCGCGCGCAGAACCGTGCAGGACAGTGAGCCCAGCAGCGCGATGCCGATGACGATCTTCAGCGTGGACTGGACGTGGGCCGAATGGCCGACCCTGCCGATCACCCACGCACCGGCGAACGCGGCAGGCACCGAGCCGAGGGCCAGCCAGCGCAGCAGGCCCGTCTGGACCGTGCGCCGCCGCAGATGGACGGCGGCGCCCACCGGCTTCATCACCAGGCTGGTCACCAGGTCACTCGAGATGGCGGCGAGCGGGGCGACGTGGAAGAACAGCACCAGCAAGGGGGTCAGCAGCGCGCCGCCGCCCATGCCGGTCAGGCCGACGAGCAGCCCTACCAGGGCTCCGGCGACGGCCAGGGTCAGATCGATGTGCATGGGATGGCTCTGCTTTCGGCAACGGCTCAGCGGGGGTCGGGGCGGGTCAGAACGCTGCCTGACAGCCCGACGTGCACAACCGCATCAAATCGACGTGCAACCGGCGCACCAAACTCAACGGTTGTCCGGGGAAGCACGACGAAGCCACCTTGCCAGGGTGCAGCCCGCGGCGAGGATTGTCAACAAACCCTGTAGGGATACAACTCCCAGCTCAACCGGAGCCAGCAAAACCCACTGGCCCAACCCGACCCGGCGCGGCCGTCGGGTTCAGCCGGCGGCAGCCAGTTCGCGGAGGGCGGCGTCGTAGCGGTCCAGCACGACCTCGGCCACCAGCGGATGCGCGCCGATGGGATCTGCCACGGCAGCCGACATCAGCTCGTCCTCGGCGTAGCTGCGAAGGCGGTCGTTGAAGAACCCTGGCGCCAGCAGGTAGTTGGCGACATGGCAGCCCATCGGCAGCCCCAACGCCGGATCGCGATTGGTGAGGAACCGCGGGTACACCTTCACATGCAGTGCCCGCGCCAGCTGGTTCGCCGCGGTGTCCAGCTGCTCGGCAGCTTCCGGGTCGGAGGACCCCGACGCGAACAGCACCACGTCCTCCAGGCTGGTGCCGCGCACCGCGAGCAGCCGCTCGTACACGACCTTGGTGATCCGCTTGTCCGGTCCCAGCTGTGCGGCGATGGCCGCGTTCGGGCGCTTGCCCACCACCCGGGTGATGTCCACCTTCACGTGGAAGCCGGTCGACAGCAGCAGCGGAACGACCGCGACCGGGCCGTCGAGGGTGGGCAGGACGTCGGCGAGCAGCGGTTCCGAGCGCTCCAGCCACGCCAGCTCCACCCGCAGGCCGGGCCGCTTCGTCCGGACGATATTGGTGAGCCGGCGGACCTCGGCGACGCCGTTGGGATCCTTGGTGCCGTGCGCCACCGCGAGCAGGATCGGGGCATCGGCGTCACTCATGACTTCACGCTACCGGCCGGCGGAGCACTGGCCACACACGCAAAAATCCGGCTCCCACACAGGAAACCGGATCATGTGCGACCCCGACGGGACTCGAACCCGCGACCTCCGCCGTGACAGGGCGGCGCGCTAACCAACTGCGCTACGGGGCCTCGTTGTCGCCTCTGTCCGAAGCAACGTGGAAACCTTACTACGTCCACGATCCGCCGAACACTCGGGCCGTGCTTCGTGCGTACCCCCAACGGGATTCGAACCCGTGCTACCGCCGTGAAAGGGCGGCGTCCTAGGCCACTAGACGATAGGGGCTTGCTTCGACAACCGCACCATCTTAGCCCCCGTCAGAAGGCTCGCTAAGCATAGGGGACGGTCGTGCGCGGGACCAAAACGGTCGGCCGGTCAGCGTCAGTCCGACCTGGCGAAAGCGTCAGTCCGACCTGACCACAGGCGGAAGTCAGCTCAGGGAGCCAATCCCGACCGGACCAGCCGCACGACGGTTTCAGGTAGGTCCAGCAGCTCCTGCCGGCCGGGCCGGTACCACTCGGTGAGGGAGTTGATCATGCCGAAGATCAGCCGGGTCGCCGTCGCGGCGTCCACCTCGGCTGCCACGTCGCCCTGCTGCTGGGCATCGTGCACCAGGGTCGCGACGAGCTGGTCGAACCGGCGCCTGCGGGTGAGCGCCGCCAGCTCGGTGGGGCTGTTGCCGCGGACTCGGAGCAGCAGCGTGACGTAGGGCAGCTCGTCGATCAGGGCGTTGACGGTGCGCCGCACCACCTGCGTCAACCGGTCCACGGCGGGGCCGGTGGTCGCCTGGGGCTGCGCCAGGACGGCGAACAGAGCGTCCAGCGCCCGGTCCAGCGCGAGCGCCAGCAATTCTTCCTTGCCCTGCACGTGATGGTAGATCGAAGACTTGCTGAGCCCGGCCGCGGTGGCCAGGTCCGCCATGGAGGTGCGGTCATACCCGCGCTCGGTGAAGACGGTCACCGCCACCTCGAGCAGCGTCTCGGTCGTGTAGGCGGGACGGTTACCGCGCATCCGCGGCGGCTTGGGCGCCGTGGCTGTCGGTTCGGTCATCGGCCGCTCGCCGTCACGGCTTCTTCAGCTCGGGCTTCGTGGCGTCTGCGTTCCTGAGATCGGGCTTCTTGAGATCGGGCTTCTTGCCGTCCGGCTTTCGCCCGTCCGGCTTTATCGCGTCGGCAGGCAGCAGCTCGTATCGGGGGTTGGCCAGTGCGAGGTGGCCCTTGTACTCACCCACGGTGCCGGTCACCCGGACGAGCGAGCCCGGCTCGATGCCGGGGATCCGGGTACGGCCGAAGAACAGCAGCCGCATGCCGCCGGAGGCGTCGAAAACCTGTGCCTCCAGGGACTTTCCGGCAGTGGTACCGACCTGGACGATCTTGATCCGGCCCTCGATGGTGACCCGCTGCTTCCACTTCACCGACGCGATCGGGAACACGCCGTTGTCGTCGGGCTCGGACGGAACGTCCGGGTCGGTCACCAATGCCGACTTCGGAGCGCCGTTGTCGAAGGCGACCTGCTCGTCCACCAGTGCGGCCCGCTCCTTGGCCTTCGCCCGCTGCCGCTCCAGTTCCTGTTCCTGAGCAGCGTCCAGGGTCGTATCGAAGGGCACGATGGTGGCCGAGACGTGCGGGATCTTGGCCATCGCCGCGGCGATGCGGTCAGCGGTACGGTCGTGCAGGATTCGCTGGGACACGCGCTTGAACGTCCGGCGTGGCAGCAGCACGGTCACCTCGGCCCGCTCGCCGACCACGGCACCGAGCGAGATCTCGGCCACTGCCCGGATCAGTCGGCGGTCCGGGCACTCGGCCAGTTCCAGCGGCACCCGGTCCCCGAGGCCACGCTCGATCCAGGATCGCTGCAACTCATCGGCCCGCTCGGCGTCGAGCACCACATGCACTGCCCGCAGCTCGGTCGGCCGCAGGCTGCCGGCATAGCGCAGGCCACGCACGACGGCCAGGTCCAGTCGGTCCACCAGGACCAGGACGACGTGGCGGGCGTAGTTCGGTGCACCGGCGCCGCCCTTGCCGATGGCGGCCGTCACCAGGTCCAGTGACCTGGCCTCGGCTCGGTACTGGCTGTTGAGCCGCATCAGCACCCACCACAGGAGTGGTCCCAGCACCAGCACGACCCAGGCACCCTCGGTGAACTTCACGACGGCGGTGATCACGACGATCGCCAGCGACAGGGCGCCGCCGGAGGCGTTGATCCACCACTTCTTCTTCCAGCCCTGCTGCTTGTGGATGGTGTGGTACTTGGCCATCCCGAAGCCGGCCAGGGTGAAGCCGGTGAAGACGCCCAGGGAGTAGAACGGCACCAGCGCGTCGACCTTGGCCCGGCCGACGATCAGCAGCACGATCGAGAAACCGGTCAGGATGAAGATGCCGTTGCTGAAGGCCAGCCGGTGCCCGCGCCGGGTCAGTTGACGGGGCAGGAACGAGTCCTCGGCGACGAAGTTGGCAAGGAACGGAAAGCCGGTGAAGGGGGTGTTCGCGCCGGTGATCAGGATCAACGCAGTGGCGATGGTGAAGATGGTGTAGCCGAGATGGCCGAAGAGACTTGTTCCCAGCGTGGCCTTGGCCACCTGGGAGATGACGGTCGGCGTCCCGCCGGTGTACGGGGCGGCGTGCGTCTCCATCGAGAGGTAGCCCACGCCGACCACCAGAAAGGCCAGCATTCCCGACATCAGGCCCAGGGTCTTGCGGGCATTGGGGCCGGGCGGCGTCTTGAAGGCGCTGACGCCGTCCGAGATCGCCTCCAATCCGGTCAGGGAGGAGCCACCGTTGGCGAACGCCTTGAGCAGGTAGAACACCGCGATACCGGACAGGATCGAGTGGTGCTGATCGGTGACCGCCATTTGGCCGGGCCGGTCGATGGCGTATTTGGGCAGGTCACCCAGCAGTTCGCGGATCACGCCGATCACGATCACGACAGTGGTCGAGGCGAAGAAGAAGTACGTGGGAAAGGCGAACGCCTGGCCGGCCTCCCGGATACCGCGCAGGTTGCCGAAGGCCAGCAGCAGGATGATCAGCACGGCGATCTCGACCTTGTATTCCTCCAGCGAACTGACCGCCGAGGTGATCGCGGCGACAGCGGCCGCGACCTGGACGGCGACGGTGACGATGTAGTCGATGAGCAGGGCGACCGCGGCTATCTGTGCGGTCTTGTACCCGAAGTTCTCCCTGCAGACGACGTAGCTGCCGCCTGCGCGGGTGTAGACCATGACGACCTCGCGGTACGAGAGCGTCATCAGGACGAGGATGACGAGGATCACGGCGGTCATCGGCGCGAGGATGTGGAAACCGGCGAGGCCGAAGACGCCCAGTAGGATGATCAGCATCTCTTCGGTGCCGTACGCCGAGGACGAGATGCAGTCCGAGGACAGCACCCCGAGGGCGGTCTTCTTTGACAGCTTCTCTTCGTGTAGCTGGGAGCTCACCAGGGGCGGTCCCAGCAGCACCCGTTTGACCCGGTAGCTGAGACGTTCAGGAACGGAGACGGACGCGGCTATCGCGGGAGCCGCGGCCTGCTCCGTTCTGGTGGGCTGGACAGAGGTCATGGCGGACAGGCTACGACGTCTGCGGAAGCAGTGTGGACATGGCTCGGTTCCGGCACGGCTGTCAGCCGGTGACCGGACCGATCCGGCCGACCGGACGGCCACCGCCGAGCACCGGAAGCGTTGCCAGCTCTGCCAGTTCGGGCCCGGCCACGCCGAGGTGGCGCAGGCCCATCACCACGGCCAGGTCGGCCGCCCGACCGGCTCCGTCGTCGATCTTGACGGCCACCGCGCCGCCGTCGGGCAGCGCCGCGGCAAACACGCCCTCGGCTCCGTCCTTGGCGATCAGGCCCGGGATGGTGCGCATCAGGGTGGTGGCGGCACGGCCCTCGCCGGCGACCAGTTCGGGGTACGCGCGCATGGCCTCGGCGACCTGGCGCTCCGGTCCCGCCGCGGTGGCGATCCGCGCGAACGCCCGCGCGACGCCGGTCAGGCTGATCGCGAACAGCGGCGCTCCGCAGCCGTCCACGCCGGTGGTCAGCACCGGCTCTGCGGCGAGGTCGGCCACCGTCCCGGCGAGCAGTCGCTGCAGCGGGTGCGCCGGGTCCAGGTACCCGGACAGCGGCCAGTCATTCACCAGGCACGCCAGCAGCATCGCGGTGTGCTTGCCGGAGCAGTTCATGGCCAGCCGGGACTCGGCCAGGTCGGCGCGCAGATACTCGCGCAGCTCCGCCGGACCGATGGGCAGGTCCGGCGGGCAGTCCAGGTCGGACTCGGTGAGCCCCGCCGCGACGAGCTCGGCGGCGATCAGCTCACGGTGCAGCACCGAGCCGGAGTGGGATGCTGTGCCCAGCGCCAGTTCCGGCGGTGCCAATGTCAGGCCCGAGCGAAGCATGCCGACGGCCTGCAACGGCTTCAGCGACGAGCGGGCGAACACCGGCTGCTCCGGCGTGCCGGCCGAGAACCGCACCGCGCCCTCGGCGTCCAGCACGATGAGGTGGCCGGTATGCACGGACTCGACGACGCCACTGCGCTCTAGCTCGACCAGGGGCACGCCAGCGGAAAGTCGGATCACGTGCCCGATTGTGTCTGAGTGCTTCCGCCGCCGGTCCGCGACCCCAGCTGGGGTGTCAGCTCAGTCGGTCAGCGGGCACATTCCGAGCAACCGGAGGCCGCCGACGTCCGGGCCGTCCTTCTCGATCACCGCGGTGATCCAGCCGCCGTCGCGGCCGTGCTGGCGCAGGACCTCGGGATCGGCCGGCAGGTCGACCGGGCCGAACTCGCGCTGCTCCCAGTCGATCCGGGCGCGGTGGCCGGCTCGGGCCAGCGGCAGCACCGACTCGCCGCGGGCCAGTGAGTCCCGGCTGGACTGCAGCCAGCCGATCGCGTCGTCCAGCGCCGCGACCAGCGCGGGGTTGCCGTCGCACCAGGTCGCGACCAGTTCTGGCCGGGTACGGGCGACCCGGCTGCCGGAGGTGTACGAGCCGGCCGCCAGCGACAGGCCCAGCTCGCCGCCGTGCAGGCCGGTCAGGGCGAGCGCCTCGGCGAGGACGTGTGGCAGGCCGATGACACGGGCGATGGCGGTGTCCTGCTCGTCGGCGGTGGTCGGCACCGGCTTGGCCCCGAGGTCACAGAGCAGCACGGCCAGCGACAGCCAGGCGTCGAGGTCGGTGTCGTCCTCGAGGATCAGCGCCCAGGGAGCGTCCCGGAAGAGCATCGGGTCCGAGGCCAGGAAGCCGGACTGCTCGGTGCCTGCCAGCGGGTGGCCGCCGACGAAGCGTGCCTGGGGCAGCCGGGCCACCACTGCCCGCAGAACGGGGACCTTCAGCGTTCCGACGTCGGTGACCACTGTTCCCGGGGCCACCGCGCCGGCGATCGAGAGCAGTGCCTCGTCCAGGCGCGGCAGCGGCATCGCCAGGACGACCAGGTCGGCGCCGGTGACCGCCTCGACCGGGGTGGTGGCGACTTCGTACCCGGCCCCTCGCGCCGCACCGGACTCGGCTGGGGCGGGGTCATAACCGGACACCTGATAGCCGCCCAGGCTCAGGGCTTGCAGCACGGAACCACCGATCAGCCCGAGGCCGAGGACGGCGATCCGATCAAACGATTGAGGCACGGAATGAACGTATAGCGACGGACCGCGGACCACTTACGGCCGGTAGCGGAGCGTGACCTTTCCGATGCCGTGATGACACTCGATAGAGCCTCAGGCGGCCGGCAACGTGAGCTGGGCAACCCATGCCGGTGGCGGATCGGACTCTGTCCGGGCGAGAACTTTGTTACGCACCCGATTCATGCCAGGATCGACACTCACGAGGCCACATCGACTCGACATACCGTTCACGTAACACGCGGAGGTACTGGGTCATGGCGCAGAGCAGCTACGCGGTCGCCGCTTACCGCGATGGTGGCGAATGGCGCTGTGACGCGCTGCCCTCCGCCGTGCTGGACGACCTCGGGGTGCTGCTGTCAGCGCTGCGCGGTCAGCCGGCCGAGGGCGGCCCGTTCGTGGTGGCCAGCGTGGAGGACGAGTTCTTTCTGATCGCCCGGATGCACGGGCCTCGCATCGATCTGCTGCTCTCCGACCTGACCGCGTCGGTGGAGTTTCCGCTGGCGGCCCAGGTGCTGGAACGGCTGGGTGAGGACCCGCCGGAGGATGATGAACTGGACGAGGTCTGGCCGATAGGTGAGATGGACCTGTTCGGCGACCTCGAGCTGGGCGAGGACGAGATGGAATCGATTCTGGAAGACTCGGATGCCTATCCGGACGAGACGCTGGACACCGTGATCGACCGGATCGGGCTGGAGGATCAATTCCGCCGCGCCCGCCCCGCAGGCCGGGTGGCGCGTTGAGTCACTTTGCGATCGCTCTGGTGGGCTGTGCTGGTGAATGGGTGCTGGAAGAGCTCGATCTCGAGGGTTGCGAGACCGTCGACGACATCGTTGAACTGCTGCGCGACTTCGACGGGCCGATCCGGCTCCTCGCGATGGAGCAGGACGATGAGTATGCGGTAATCGCTCGCCTCGATGTTGCCGAGGATGAGGTCGACGAGCCGATGCAGGTGTTCCTGTCCAACGGGCACGCCGCGGACGACTACCCGCTGGCGCAGCTGTTCGCCGACGGCCTTACTGAGATCGGCGGCGACCCGCTGGACGGCGACGAGGACGCACCCCGCACCGTGCACGACGTGGCCCCCTTCGGAGACGCCGAGCTGCTGAGCGATCTAGGCATTCCGGCGCCGGAACTCGTCGAGCTTGCCACCCGTGAGGCGACGCTGCCCGGCGATCTGATCGAGGCGGTGTGCGACCGGCTGGACTGCCTCGCACAGTTCGAGGCCCTGCGCGGGTGAGTGCCGGCATCGTTGCGGCCGAGCTGTCCGGCGCGATGGGACTGGCCCTGTCCGAAGCCTTCGTGGCCGGCGCCGCTGGCGAGATCCCGGTGGGCGCCGTGGTGCTGTCGGCCGCGGGGGACGTTGTGTCCACCGGCCGCAACGTGCGTGAGACCTCCTTCGACCCGACCGGTCATGCCGAGGTGGTGGCGCTGCGGCGGGCCGGCGAGGTGCTGGGCGACTGGCAGCTCACCGGCTGCACCCTGGTGGTGACGCTGGAGCCGTGCACCATGTGCGCCGGGGCGCTGGTGTTGGCCCGGGTGGCCAGGGTGGTGTTCGGCGCGTGGGACCCGAAGGCGGGGGCTGTCGGCTCGCTGTGGGACGTGGTCCGCGACCGCCGGCTGAACCACCGGCCCGAGGTGGTCGGCGGTGTCCGTGAAGCTGAGTGCGCCCAGGTGCTGACCGAGTTCTTCACCGCCCGGCGCTGACGGTATTGTCTTCGGCGGTGGCGTGTCCGAGCGGCCGAAGGAGCACGACTCGAAATCGTGTGAGGGTAAAACCTCCGTGGGTTCAAATCCCACCGCCACCGCCAATTGGGCCTCTTTCACACCCCCGGCATGGCGGGCGGCGTGGAGGAGGCCCTCCTTGGTTTCTCGGTGTTCGACGGTTTCCTCGTCGGTTGGGTAGGCCCGTGGCCGAGCGGGGTGATCCCCGGTGATGGTGCGGTAGGCCTTTGCGGTGACGCGGATGTCGTCGGCAAGAACCGCACCGTAGAGCGGCGTGTGGTGGCCGGTGGTGGGACCTTCGGTGCATATTTCGATGCGGGTGAAGAGGGCTTGGTTGATCTGGCGCCGCGTGGCGTCCCCGGTCGATCGGTAGGTGGCGGCGAGGTCGGTCAGATAATTCAGCGCCTGGCGAAGGGCGGTGTTGACGTCGCTGAGCCGGGTTTCGAGGTGGTCGAGTTGACGTCGGACAGCGGTGAGCCGGTTGGTGATGCGTTCCTGTTCGACCTTCATCAAGTCGAGTGGGATGGCCCCGGCGTAATGGGCCTGGAGCAGTTTGAGCCGTTCGTCTTCCAGTCGCTTGCAGTCCATCCGGAGCCTGCGTTCCTCGGTTTCCCGACGACTGTGGATCAGTTGAAATTCAGCGCTTAGGTAGTCGTAGACGGCCTCGGCCTCGTCGTCGGTAAGTTGGTTGGCCCGTTGGTCGTAGAGCAGTTCAACGCGCTGTTCGACCTCTTCAATGCGAATGGCGGGCTGTTGGCAGCTAGTGCGCTTCTGGTGCCGGCCGACGCAGACGAAGTAGGGGTAGGTGGTGCCGTGGCGGTTGGTGTTGTGGCTGACGATCATGCGGGATGCGCAGTGGCCGCAGTAGAGCGAACTTTTTAGGTAGTGGGTGTGGGTACGAAACTTCTCTCCCCTCTGATTGCGGCTACTCAGGACGTCTGAATCCTGACGGCGTGTCCGGAGACTTACTTGTTTGAGAACTCGGCGGTTTGCCGAGCTTCTTCGTGACGGTAGTACGCAGCCTCGAGTTCGGCTGGCGGGATGTCGCCGCAGTGTTGGTAGAG
>JAABUT010001024.1_pt1 | contig 35648 bp, 24 predicted proteins | sample 5559281 | NCBI WGS metagenome assembly JAABUT01 (sample SAMN10711880, study PRJNA513359) | rock metagenome | isolation source: Antarctica rocks | place: Antarctica: Victoria Land, Ricker Hills nord | collected 2016-01-04 | reverse complement strand
CCCCCCCCCTGGCGGGTCTGGGCAGAGCCCAGCCTTGCTCCCTGACAGGTCGGCACAAGCCGGCCGACACGCCCGCCCATCACGGCGCCGGGCCCAGTCCCTGCCAGCGGTCACGCATCGAGTCGTAGTGCCGCGCCGGCTCGTAGACCGGCGCGTGCAGGTCCAGCCGCCCCGCCGTCAGCCTGCCGCCGACCGACAGCAGCTCCAGCTCGGCGATGCGCGCGCCGCGCGCGCCGCAGCCCGACGTTGGTGGAGATCAGTTGCTGCTGCCGCCGCAGCTCCGGCGAGGTGCGCACGGTGGCCGCCTGCTGCGTCCGGGCCTGGCCGATCTGAGCGCTCAGTTGCGCCTGCTGCGCGGTCAGGCTGGCCACCTGCGCCTCCGCCGCGGCAAGCTGGGCGCGCGCCTGGTCGACCTGCGCGCGATAGTCGTCCTGCTCCACCTGCGCCAGCACGTCGCCCTCGTGCACCACCTGGTCGTCCGCGATCGGCAGCGCGACCAGGTAGCCCTGCACCCGCGCGGCGACGGGCACGAGATCGCCGCCGACATAGGCATCCTGGGTCTGCGGGTCCCGCTCCCGCGTGATCGGCCGGTCGAACGACGCAACGCGACCGCCACCACCGCGGCCGCGCCGAGCGCGAACAGCGTGGCCACCACCCTGGGCGCCCGGACCCTGGGCGGCCGGACCTTGGGCGGCCGGACCTTGGGCGACCCACCCGCGCTGCCCGGCCCAGGGCCTCGTCAGCGCTCGACGGCTGCCCCCGGCGGCGGACCGGCCTCTCGCGCCGGAGCCTCGGGGACCTCGCCCTGCACCACGTCCGCCCCCGGCGCCAGCACGGTGCCGGGCGGCAGGCCGATCGGCGCCTGCCGTGCCAGCGTGACCCGCCATCCGCAGCCATTCCCGGTATCGGCGTGCCCGGCAAAGCCGTCTCCATCGAACCGCCCGGTCAGCAACGCCTTGCCGTAGGCCAGCGAGGCGGCGCCATCCGGCTGGACGACCCCCCGCAGCGGGTCGTTCACGCCGGAGGCCGCGAACCACCCCTTCACCAGCATGTCGCGCGCCACCGGGGCCGCGCCGGCGCACGACCCGCCCGGCGACGGCGTCCATGTCCCCGCGTAGTAGCCGGCGCCGGCCGATGCCCCTGGCACGCCCATCGCCTGGGCGGCATGACCCGAGCGGTCCTGCGCGACGACAACCGGGTCGAGCCACGGCCGTGCGCACGACGCGAGCAGCAGCGGCAACAGCGTCCCTCCCACGCTCCGCGGCCAGGTCCTGCGACGGCGATCCGCGACGCCGGAGGCGGGGCGAGGCGGAGTGCCCTGGCCCGGCGCGGCAGGGTCGCGCAACACGGAGGCGGCGTGCCCGTCCTCGGCGGGGAAGCGGGACGGCTGGCTGTTCATCGGCATTCCTGGCCCATGGTAGGGACTGAGCTCGCCGTCGCGGAAGCAGCAAACGTTGGTCCAGGCGGCCTGCCGGCCGGAGAGCCTCCGCGACCCCGGAAGCCTGAAGGAAGCAAGGCTGGGCTCTGCCCGGACCCGCCAGGGGGGGGGGGGAAGCTCCCCCTGGACCGGCTTTACTTATACCAACGGCCCTTTGTGGTGACCGGTGAAGCAAGCAAGGTTGAGGCTCTGCCTCAAACTCCGCCAAAGGCAGGCCTTTGGAATCCAATACTTAAGTCAAGCCGGTCCAGGGGCGGCTCGCCCCTGGCGGGTCTGGGCAGAGCCCAGCCTTGCTTGCTGACAGGTCAAAACTCAGGGCCGCTGGTATTAAGTATTGAACTTCAAAGGCGAGCCTTTGGCGAAGTTTGAGGCAGAGCCTCAACCTTGCCTGCCTTTACCAATCACTCCGAAAGACCGTCGGTATCAGCCGGAGTTTCGGGAGCAGAGGTGCCCAGCCGCCGCATCCAGGCCGCCATACGGATCCCGACGCTCACCCGCCTGTCCCACGCTGCGGCCCCGTCAGGAAACCGCGAGCCCGCGCCCGGCGCCGCCGCAGCCGGCTGGCGTGCGGAATCCGCGCGGCGCGCCGGATGCGGGCTTGTGTGCCGCGCCGGACGGGATATCTCTCGGCCTGACCCTCGCCGGAGCGTTGCATGCAAGGCCAAGACACCAACACCGTGACGACGCCGCGCGGCAGGACCGAGCTGAAGACCGAGCGCCCGCGGCTGTACAAGGTCATGCTGGTCAACGACGACTTCACGCCGCGCGAGTTCGTGGTGATGGTGCTGAAGGCGGAGTTCCGCATGGGCGAGGCGCAGGCCAGCCGGGTGATGACCACGGCGCACCAGCGCGGGGCGTGCGTGGTCGCGGTGTTCACCAAGGACGTGGCGCACACCAAGGCGACCAACGCCACCGACGCCGCGCGCAAGCGGGGCTACCCCCTGCTGTTCACCACCGAGCCCGAGGAGTAGGCGCCGCCCGCGCGCCCCACGGCGCGCAGGCAGCACGAAAAGCCGGGCTCTCCCCCGCCGCCCATGCCGATGGTCCGATCGAACTTCCGGCCAGTTCCGCCATCCGAGCCTTTGATACCAGCGGCCCTGAATTTTGACCTGCAAGGCAAGCAAGGCTGGGCTCTTCCTGCGCTGCCATTCCAACGCTTCAAGCGGATCGTCGGAACCTTTGGCAGCTACGCCCAGACCCGCCCCTGCTTCAAGGCGGGGGCGAGCCGCCCCTGAACCGGCCTTACTGAAGTGATGGATTCCAAAGACCTGCCTTTGGCGGAGTTTGAGGCAGAGCCTCAACCTTGCCTGCTTCCCGCCTCGCCTCGCCTGCGGCGACACCGTGCGGACCGACCCGCTGCCGGCGGGGCGCTGGCCTTGCCGGCCGCGTTCTCCTAGGTGATCGCCATGGTCCCCTCGCTGCGCACCGCCGGGCTGCTCGTGGTCAAGATCGGCTCCGCCCTGGTGGTGGACGGCGCCCGGCCGCGCGAGGCCTGGCTCGCGGGCGTGGCCGCCGACATCGCCGCCGCCCGCGCGCGCGGCACCCGGGTGATCGTGGTCTCCTCGGGCGCGATCGCCCTGGCGCGCACCACGTTGGGCCTGGGCGACCGGCGCCTGCGCCTGGAGGAGAAGCAGGCCTGCGCCGCCGTGGGCCAGATCCGCCTCGCGCAGGCCTGGGCGCAGGCGCTCGCGGCCCACGGCATGATCGCGGCCCAGCTCCTGCTCACGCTGGGCGACACCGAGGACCGCCGCCGCTACCTCAACGCCCGCGCCACGCTGCGCACCCTGCTGGGCCTCGGCTGCGTGCCCGTGATCAACGAGAACGACAGCGTGGCGACCGCAGAGATCCGCTTCGGCGACAACGACCGCCTGGCCGCCCGCGTCGCGGAGATGGTGGGCGCCGACCAGCTCCTGCTGCTCTCCGACATCGACGGCCTCTACACCGCCGACCCCCGCCTGCACCCGCACGCCGCCCACGTCGCCGTCGTGCCCGCGCTCACGCCGGAGATCGAGGCGATGGGGGGCGAGCCGCCGCCCGGCTTCTCCTCGGGCGGCATGCGCACCAAGCTGCTGGCCGCGCGCATCGCCACCCGGGCGGGCTGCGCAATGGCGATCGCGCTCGGCGGCCGCGCGCACCCGATCGCGGCGCTGGCCACGGACGCGGACGCAGGCGGGGGCGCGGAGACGGCGCGCTGCACCTGGTTCCTCCCCGCCCCGGAAGGCCGCAGCGCGCGCAAGCGCTGGATCGCGGGCAGCCTGCAGCCCGCCGGGACGCTGCGGGTGGACGCCGGCGCGGCGCGGGCGCTGCGGGCCGGCGGCTCGCTGCTGCCGGCCGGCGTGCTCGCCGTGGAGGGCGAGTTCGCGCGCGGCGACGCGGTGCGGGTGGCGGGGCCGGGCGGCGAGCTGGGCCGCGGCCTGAGCGCCTACGCCAGCGAGGACGCGGCGCGCATCGCCGGGCGCCGCAGCGAGGAGATCGAGGGCGTGCTGGGATGGCGCGGGCGCGACGAGATGGTGCACCGCGACGACCTGGTGCTGGGCGACTAGAGCAGGAAGGCAAGGTTGAGGCTCTGCCTCATTCGCCAAAGGCTCGCCTTTGGAATCCACTACTTAAGAAAGCGCCGGTCCAGGGGGGCTCCCCCTGGCGGGTCCAGGGCAGAGCCCTGGCCTTTCAGTCCCGCCCGTGGATGAACCGTTCCGTGCGGTCCTGCGCCTCGTGGTCGGTCATCTGCGCGGGCGGGCTCTTCATGAACCATGCGCACGGCCCGGCGAGCGGCCCGCCGACGCCGCGGTCCATCGCCAGGCGGGCGCAGCGCACCGCGTCGATCACCACGCCCGCCGAGTTCGGGCTGTCCCAGACCTCCAGCTTCAGCTCGCACGACAGCGGCACGTCGCCGAAGGTGGTGCCCTCGACGCGGATGAACGCCAGCTTGCGGTCGGTGAGCCACGGCACGTGGTCCGACGGCCCGACGTGGACGTCGGCGTCCGGCAGCTCTGTGGCGAGCTGACTGGTCACCGCGCGGGTCTTGGACAGCTTCTTGGACGCGAGGCGGTCGCGGTCCAGCATGTTCATGAAGTCCGCGTTGCCGCCGACGTTGAGCTGGTAGGTGCGGTCCACCCGCACGCCGCGCTCTCGGAACAGGTTGACCAGCGCCCTGTGCACGATGGTGGCGCCGACTTGGCTCTTGATGTCGTCGCCCACGATCGGCAGCCGCGCCCGAGCGAACCGCGCCGCCCAGGCCGGGTCGGAGGCAATGAAGCTCGGGATGCAGTTGACGAAGCCGCAGCCCGCGTCGAGCGCCGCCTGCGCGTACGCCCGCGTCGCCTGGTCCGAGCCCACCGGCAGGAAGGACACCAGCACCTCCGCACGGCTGTCGCGCAATGCCTGGGCGACGTCGACGGCGGGCTCCTGGCTCTCCTCGACGACGCTGCGCAGAGACGGCCCGAGCCCGTCCAGCGTCGGGCCGCGCTGCACGGTGACGCCCTGCGGCGGCAGCTCCGCGAAGGTGCAGGTGTTGTTCGGCGCGGCGGCGAGGGCTGCGGCGAGGTCGCGCCCCACCTTGCCGGCGGCCACGTCGAAGGCGGCGACGAAGGCGACATCGCGGACGTGGTAGCCGCCGAGGCGGACGTGCATCAGGCCGGGCACCAGCGCGTTGTCCTCGGCGGCGGCGTAGAAGCGCACGCCCTGGACCAGCGAGGAGGCGCAGTTGCCGGTGCCGGCGATGGCCACGCGAATCTCGGGCAAGCGGAGGCTCCATCCAGATTGGAGCTTTGTTCCTAGCGGCGCGGCGGCGCGAAGGAAAGGGCACGGCCGGCAAACGACGGCAAGCAAGGTTGAGGCTCTGCCTCAAACTCCGCCAAAGGCTCGCCTTTGGAATCCATTCCTTAAGTAAAGCCGGTCCAGGGGCGGCTCGCCCCCGGCGGGTCTGGGCGGAGCCCAGGCTTCCTGCCTTCAGGCCGCCGCCCGCAGGTGCGCGATGCGCGCCGGCACCGGCGGGTGCCCGTAGTTCACCAGCGCGTAGAGCGGGTCCGGCGTGAGCGTGCCCGCGTTGTCGCGCGACAGCCGGGTCAGCGCCGAGATCATCGGCCCCGCGCCCACCTGGCGCCTGGCGTAGTCGTCGGCCTGGAACTCGTGGCGGCGCGAGATCGCGTTCGACACGACGCCCGTCACCGGCGAGGCCAGCCCGATCAGCAGGTTGGCCGCGACCAGCGCCATCGCCTCGCCGGCGTGCGAGAAGCCGAACCCCGGCGTGAGCCAGGGCTGGCGGCACAGCCAGCCGATCGCGGCGAAGCCCGCCAGCAGGCTCGCCGCCCCGCGCAGCATCCCGAACAGCACGTGGCGGTGGCGGAAGTGCCCCAGCTCGTGGGCGACCACGGCCTCGACCTCGTCGGGCGTCTGGGTGGCGAGCAGGGTGTCGAACAGCACGATGCGCTTGGTGCGCCCGAACCCGGTGAAGAACGCGTTGCCGTGCGAGGAGCGGCGCGAGGCGTCCATGGTGAACAGCCCCGAGCTGGAGAACCCGCAGCGCGCGAGCAGCGCCTCGATGCGCGCCGCCAGCACCGGGTCCGACAGCGGCTCGAAGCGGTTGAACAGCGGCGCCACCACGCGCGTGAACAGCGCCGGCGCGCACAGCATCAGCGCCGTGGTGCCGCACCACGCCCACAGCCACCACAGCCCGCTGGCGTGGCGCATCACCCAGAACAGCGCCGCCAGCAGCGGCAGCCCGAACGCCGCCGCCAGCGCCGCACCGCGCAGCGTGTCCACCACGAGCAGGCGCGGCGAGGCGCGGTTGAACCCGAAGCGCTGCTCCACGACGAGCGTGCCGTAGGCGCGCAGCGGCAGCCTCACCACCGCGCCGATCGCGGCCATGGCGGCCACCAGCGCCACGTCGCGCGCGAGCGGCGCCGCGACCAGGCGGTCCACCCCGCTGGCCAGCAGGTCGAGCCCGCCCAGCACCCAGGCCAGCGTGGCCGCCAGCCCCAGCAGGCTTCCGGCTGTCGCCAGCCTGGCCCGCGCCACGGTGTAGTCGGCGGCGCGGGCGTGCTCCTCCTGCGTCACCGTGGCGGCGAAGTCGGGCGGCACCGCGCCGCGGTGGCGCAGGGCGGAGAGGGCCTGGCGCCGCAGCAGCCACAGCGAGGCGGCCTCCCACAGCAGGGTCGCGGCAAGGAAGGCGGCGAGGAGCACGGGCATGGGGCGGCGTCCGGAATGCGGACCCGGGACATGGGGTGCGCCGGGGAAGGCAGGAAGGCCAGGGCTCCGCAGAGGTTCCCGCAAGGCCGGAACGGAGGCGGCCTGGACCCGTTGCCAGGCGATGCGGCTTACCCTGCCTGAGGCAGCCCCCGGCAGTAGGCGCGCGGCCTGGTGATCATCTGTGCGCCGAGCCTGGGGGCTGAGTGATGTCTCTGTTTGAATTTTGCTTGTCGCCACAATCCCACATAGCGATCTTTATGCAATAATCTTGAGCTGAGAGGCCAAAGAGTTTAGCTTCTGCATCCTTGTTCGGATCGAGAAAGCATTTCTCCACAGCCGCAGCCTCGCAATAAATTGTAGCTGCATCCGTTGCCTGGGCTGAATGCATATAAAATGTATCAAGTACGGCAAATAAGACAAAGGCCGATTTTATTACTGCTTACCTCTTGGTAGTTTATGGCATGTTTATCGTTAAGCCCGCAACGGAGCAACTAGGCCAAGATGAGCAAGGTCATACGTATTGAGCGGGTAAGTCCTAGACCGGGCAAAACGGACAACGCTTACCTATTTGCGGATGGTTACCGACTAGGTAACCCCGTGCTTACAAGCAAGCAGCGAAAGCTGCGTGCTAACTGCAAAGCGGTGGACACACTGGACGAAGCGGGAATGTGGATAAAGGCAGGCTGGCACATACGAATGGGCGACACTCACCGAAGCGCATCCCTTATTCAGCCGTCCTCAGTCCATGTCGTCACGATCTAATTCAAACTGAGACACTACCCTCCGCCGGACACCGCCGCGCCCTGCTCTCGATGCTGCTGCTCATCCCCTCCCGCCCGGCATGATCCAGCCGGCTTCGGCAACGACCCCCCATGCAAGGCGCCCTTCCTGCACGCGGAGCGGCCGGAGGCCATCCTGGAGATCGTCGCGCAGGCGAGAACAGGCAGCGAAGCAAGCAAGGTTGAGGCTCCGCCTCAAACTCCGCCAAAGGCAGGCCTTTGGAATCCATTTCTTAAGCAAATCGGTTTCCAAAGGCCTTGGCCTTTGGCGGGTCTGGGCAGAGCCCAGCCTTGCTTGCTTACCCGGTGTCGCCACCCCTCGCCGTCGGCACCAGCGCGCGCAGCTTCGCCGCGATGTCGCGCAGCGTGGCCTCCCCCTTGGCCAGCACCTGGCTGGCCCCGCGCAGGCGCGAGCGGTCCTCCGCGGTGAGGTCGCGCGCGGTGAGCACCACGACCGGCACGTCCGCGCACCCCGGCCGGGCGCGCAGCGCGTGCAGGAAGCCGAACCCGTCCATCACCGGCATCACCAGGTCGAGCAGCACCACGCGCGGCACCGCCGCCTCGACGCGCGCCAGCGCCGCGGCGCCGTCCTCGGCCTCGACCACCCCCCAGCCGTCGCGCTCCAGCACGCCGCGCAGCCGCGCCCGGGCGTCGGCGTCGTCGTCGACCACGAGCACGTCGCCCTCCGCGTCGCGGAAGCGGTCCATCACGGCGCGCAGCCGGTCCCACTGCACCGGCTTGCTGACGTAGCCCGCCGCCCCCAGCGACGAGGCGAGGCCGCGCTCCGCCAGGAAGGTGACCATGACCACGGGGATCGCGGCCAGCGCGGGTTCAGCCTTGAGGCGGGCCAGCACCGCCCAGCCGTCCATGCCGGGCATGGCGACGTCGAGCAGGATCGCGCGCGGGTGCAGGCTGCGGGCCAGCGCCAGGCCGCTGCGCCCGTCCGGCGCGGTGCGGGCGGCGAACCCCTCGCGCTCCAGGAAACGCGCCGTCAGCTCGAGCTGCGCCGCGTCGTCGTCGATCACCAGCACCACGCCCCGCCCGCCGTCCGCGCCGTCCACACCCTGGGCGCCCTCGGCTCCCGCATCCTCCGCCGCGGCCGCCTCCGCCTCCGGCGGGGCCACGCGCGCCGGCAGGGTCACGGTGAAGGTGCTGCCCTGCCCCGGCGCGCTCGTCACCGCGACGTCGCCGCCGAGCATGGCGCTGAACGCCTGGGTGATCGACAGGCCGAGCCCGGTGCCGCCGAACCTGCGCGTGGTCGAGGCGTCCGCCTGCTGGAACCGCTGGAACAGTTTTGCCAGTTGCTCCTCGCTCATGCCGATGCCCGCGTCGCGCACCGCGAACGCCACGCTGTCCCCGTCCCCGCCCGCCTCGCCGACGAGCCGCGTGGCTGAGAGGGTGATCGTGCCGCCCTCGGTGAACTTGGCGGCGTTGCTCAGCAGGTTGAGCAGGATCTGTCGCACCTTGGTGACGTCGGAATGCATCGTCCCAAGGTCGCCCCCGAACGCCAGCGCCAGGGTGTTGCCCTTCTTCTCCACCAGCCTCGCCACGGTGGACGCCACGTCGCGGAGCATCGCGGCCACGTCGAACTCCTCGGCGAACACCTCCATCTTGCCGCTCTCGACCTTGGAGAGGTCGAGCACGTCGTTGATCAGGCCGAGCAGGTGGCGGGCGTTGCCCTCGATCTTGCGCATGTCCGGCGCGATGTTGGCCGGGTCGCCGCTGTCCTCGATCTCCTCCTGCAGCATCTCGCTGTAGCCGATGATCGCCGACAGGGGCGTGCGCAGCTCATGGCTCATGTTGGCGATGAAGGTGCTCTTCGCGCGGTTGGCGTCCTCCGCGGCGTCGCGGGCGGCGGCCACGGCCAGCTCCGCCAGGCGGCGCTCGGTGATGTCGGCGACCACCAGGCCCGCGCCCTCGATCGTGCGCGCCGCGTCGGTGCCGCGCAGCGGGTAGAAGCTCATCAGGCAGGTGCGCCCCGGCCCGCCCTCCCCGGACGGGACGACCTCCGCCTCGACGTTGCGCACGGAGCGCCCGTGCTCGACCACCGCGCGCAGGTGCGGCTCGATCTGGGCGCGCAGGTGCGGCAGCACCTGCCACAGCCCCAGCCCGACGTCGCGGCCGGCGCGGCGCTCCGCCATCGCGGTGAGCGCGCGGTTGAAGTGGCGCACGCGCAGGCCGCGGTCCAGGAAGCCGAGCCCGATCGGCGCGTTGTCCAGCACGCCGGAGAGCAGGGCGCCGCTCGCCTGCTCGCGCCGCCGCCGCAGCACCGCCAGCGCCACGAACCAGCCGCACGCCGCCAGCCCCAGCAGTGAGGACAGCACGGTCAGCACGACCTCGCGCGCCGCGCCGCGCCGCTCCCGCGCGGCGATGCGGGCCGCGAGGTGCTGGCGGATCGTGGCGACCTCGCCGCGGATCGCGTCCATGCTCGCCTTGTCCTGCCCGGAGCGGACAAACCCGATCGCCGCGTCGAGTCCCCCGGCGACGCGCGCGGTGACCGCCTGCGCCGCGACCGCGCGCTTGGCCTCGACAAGGCGGCGCAGCACGGGCCCGGCGCCGCCCGCGCCGGGAGCATCGGCCGCGAACTCGTCCAGCCTGGCCTCGCCGGCGCGGTAGGGTTCGAGGAACGCGGCCTCGCCGGTGAGCAGGTAGCCGCGCTCCCCGGTCTCCAGGTCCTTCGCGGCGGACAGCACCGACTCCGCCCGGTCCGACAGCGCCGCGTCGCGTCGCGCCAGCGCCGCGCCCGACTCGCCGGCCCGGATGTTCCACGCCGCAGCCAGCACGGCGCAGGCCAGCATCGCGCCGGCGACGGCGGAGCCCATCGCCGGCCGGCGCAGCAACGCGGCGGTCCTGGCCGAAGTCCAGCCGGCGGCCGTGTCGGACATGGCAAACGCTCCCCCTGGTCGCCGCGGGAACGGCGCCGGCAAGGTAGCAAGCAAGGCTGGGCTCTGCCCAGACCCGCCAGGGGGGAAGCCCCCCTGGACCGGCTTTACTTAAGCAAGCGTTTCCAAAGGGCTCGCCTTTTGGCGGAGTTTGAGGCCCATGCTTGAAGGCGGGGCCTCAACCTTCCTTGCCTACCGCAGGCCCGCCTGCAGCGTCAGCAGCCCGGACAGCAGCCGCTCCGCGTCGAGCACGCCCACGCCCACGGCGTTGTCGTAGCCGCCCCTCGCCGCGTACCCCCAGTTGTCGCCGGCCCGGATGTCCGTGCTGGCGGTGCTGCCGAGGCGGTAGAGCGCCGGGTTGATCTGCCCCACCCGCCCGCCGAGCGCCTGCACGAACAGCGAGGTCACGCCGTTGAGCTGGGGAGCCACGAAGCTGGTGCCGCCGTAGCCGTCGACGACCGCGCCCTGCGAGATGGTGGCGTACCCGGTCTCCGGGTCCGCGTTGGCCGACAAATCGGGCATGTTGCGGCCGGGGAACAGCGGCCGCAGCAGGGTCTGCACCTGCGGCCCGGTGCCGAAGTTCGCCTCGAACACCTGCCCCGGCTGCGTCAGGGTGATGCCCGGCACGCGGAACTGGTAGGCCGGCAGCGTCCAGTAAGCGCTGACGCCGCCGCCGTCGCCGACCGAGAATGCCCCGGAGACGGGGATGGCGCTGGCCAGGCCCTGGGCGACGGCCTCGCCGGAGATGTAGTCCCAGGCCCAGGCCTGCTCCTGCGTCACCGACAGCACGATGCCGTCGCGCAGGGTGACGCTGAACGGCAGCGTGGTGCCGCCGGCCGCGGTGACCAGCGGGTCGCTCGCCGGGTGATCGACGCTGTACGGCGCGTTGCAGACCGGCGACGTGGCGCTGGGCACCCCGTAGAACGGGCAGCCGCGCACCGTGTCGAAGGCGCCGGAGTCGCCGCTGGCGGCGTAGATCGTCTGGCCCTGCAGCGCCATCTCCAGGAACACGTCGTGGAACTCCTGAAGCTCCACGGTGTCGCCCGGCGCCTGGGCGGCGAAGCTGTAGAAGAAGTCCAGCTCCGGCTGCCCCCAGCTCGTGGACACGGTGTCGGCGATGTTCTCCGACGCCGCCGCCTCGAAGCCGTTGATGAAGTTGGCGTTGGTCACGTTGGGCGCGATGTAGACGCGCACGTTCGCATCGGGCGCAATGGCGCCGCTCTCCTCGACGTCGAGGTCGGTCTCGCCCTCGCCGTCCGCGTTGTTGCCGGCCGCCTCCACGCCGCCGTCCACGTCGACCTTGGTGATCCGGTCGGGCGCCACGTTCAGTCCGATCTGGCTCCAGAACGAGTATGCGTCAGCCGGGTTGAAGTCGTTGAGCGTGACGATGCCGATCGTGGTGCCGCGCCCGCTGATGCCGCGGGCGTAGATCGGCAGCACGTCGTAGAACCGCTCGAAGTCCGCCGGCAGGAAGTCGCCCGGCGTGCCGCCCGCCAGCGTCCCCGTCACCGGGCGCTGTGCCGGGCCGGGGAGCGCCGCGGCGCGGTGGTGCGGGCTGGCGTGGGTCATGGAGTCGATGCCGCCGACGCCGCGCACCAGGCCGGCGAGACGGGCCGGCAGGTGGACCGGCGTGCTCGACGCGATGCCGCTGCGCCTGCCCAGGGTGTAGCGGTGCAGCGACAGGCCCAGCACCCGCGCCGCGGTGCCGGCGGGCGCCGTCGCCTCGATCGCCAGGTGGTTCGGATACACCAGCCCCACGGTGAAGCCCATGCTGCGCAACGTCTTGCTGACGGCCGCGACCTGGGCATCGGTGTCGGCATAGCTGGCGACGAAATCCGGCACCGTGAGGAAGCGGTGGTAGGACGGGTCGCCCGGGGTCTGCAGGGCGACCGCCGCGATCTCGGCGGCTGGCTCGTTCCTCACGGGGAGGTAGAAGGTGAGCGCGAGCGGATCGCCCACCGCGACGTCGCCGTCCATGGCGGCCCGCGCGGGAGCCCAGGGCATCGTGGCGGCGAGCGCGGTCAGGGCGGTGGCGAGCGAAAGCCCGAGGCGGCGGGGCATGGGGCGAGGCATCGTGTTTCCTGATCTGGGACACGTCCTCTACGCAACACTCGTGCCAGCGTCCACCTTGGTCGCCTGCCCGGACCCGGGCTGGCGGCGGAAGCAAGCAAGGCTGGGCTCTGCCCAGACCCGCCAGGGGCGAGCCGCCCCTGGACCGGCACTACTTAAGTATTGGATTCCAAAGGCGAGCCTTTGGCGGAGTTTGAGGCAGAGCCTCAACCTTGCTTGCTTCACCGGTCCCCACAAAGGGCCGTTGGTGTCGCATCATCCCGGCGCTACCGGATCAGCTCCATCTCGCCGGCGTGCCTTCCGGCGGCGATCGCCCTCCACCCCGGCATCCCGGACGGCGGGCGCGGCAGGCCGATACGGTATCCCTGGAGTTCGACGCAGCCCGCGGCGCGCAGCAGCTCGATCTGCCGGTCCGTCTCCACGCCTTCCGCGGTCGTCGCGACGCCCAGGCCCCTGCACAGCTCGACCACGGCGCGAACGATGGCGACCGCCCCCGGCCGGACGCCCAGGTCCTGCACCAAGGAACGATCAATCTTGACGCGGTCGAACGGCAGCGCGCGCAGGAAGCTCAGCGACGAGCAGCCCGTGCCGAAATCGTCCAGGGCGATGGTGACGCCCATCGCCCTGATCCCGTGCAGCATCCGGGCAGCGGCGGCCACGTCGTCGATCATCGCGGTCTCCGTGATCTCGAGTTCCAGCCGCCCCGGCGGCAGGCCAGCCCCGGCCAGGGCACCGGCGACCCGCTCCACCAAGTCGGGCAGGCGGAACTGCACCGGCGAGAGGTTGACGCACACCTTCGGCCCGTCCCTCCAGCCCGCCGCCTCGCGACAGGCGTCCTGCAGCACCCAGTCGCCGATCCCGGTCATCAGCCCGGCCTTCTCGGCGAAGGGGATGAAGTCGACGGGCGCGACGTTGCCCCGCGACGACGACTGCCACCGCAGCAGCGCCTCGCAGGAGGTGACCAGGCCCGGTCCACGTCGACGACCGGCTGGTAGTGCAGCAGGAACTCCCCGTGGGCCAGGGCCGCCCGCAGGCCGCGCTCCAGGTCGCGCCGTTCCCGGGACGGGTCCGGCCCGGGTCCGTGAGAGGCGCCGCAGGCGGGCCGGTCGCGGGTCTCGCAGGCCGGCGCGCGAGCCGCCTCGTCGGCCCGCGCCTCCCCCAGACCCGCCGGGGGAGCCGTCGCGCCACCCGCGTCGGCCGCCGCCGGCAGCTCCGGCCTCCTGATCCCCCGCCTCCTGTTCCTCCGGCCTCTGTTCCCCCGTCTCCGACCTCTCCTCCTCGATCCGGTTCCGCCCGTTCTCCTTGGCCTTGTAGAGCGCCACGTCCGCGCGCTCGATCAGCGACACCGCCGTGTCCCCGGCCCGCAGAAAGGCCAGGCCGCCGCTCGCCGTGACGGTCCGCTCCGCCTCGCCGAAGACGTAGGGCGCGTCGGTGATGGCCGAGCGGATGGGGGACACCCGTTCGCCAAGCGCGTCCGGATCGCCGGGCAGCAGCAGGAGGAACTCCTCGCCGCCGCAGCGCCCGACCGCTTCCGGCGCCCGGACGGCGGCGCCGAGCCTGCGTCCGAAGGCGACGAGAACCTCGTCGCCGGCGATGTGGCCGAAGCCGTCGTTGATCCGCTTGAAGTGATCGATGTCGCACAGCAGGACGGCGAGCGGCGCCTCCGCCTCCGCCGCCGCGATCGCCGCCTCCAGCGCGACCATGATCGCGCGCCGGTTGGCAAGCCCGGTGAGGGCGTCGGACATGGCCAGGCGCTGCATGTCGATCGCCTGGCGCTCCAGCTCGCCCGCCTGGTGCTGGAGCTCGCTCCTGGCCTGCTCGATCTCGGCCGTGCGCGCGCACCAACTCCTCGAGCCGCCGCTGGTTGTGCAGCAGGAACCGCATCCGCGCCTGCCACATCCCGGCGAGCACGGCCATGGCCGCGAACCCGCACAGCCCGTAGAACCACCACCGCCGCCACCAGGGCGCGCGGATGCGGATCGTGAACCCGGTCTCGGCGGAGACGGAGCCATGGACGGCATCCACGGCGACCAGCTCGAACCGGAGCAGGCCTGCGGGCAGGTCCGGGTAGCGGACCTCGTGCCCGGCGGTGCTGCTCCAGCCGGCGTCGAGCCCGCGCAGCCGGTAGCGGAAGGTGACGCCGCGGCCGCGGGCATGGTCGAGATCGACGAAGCGGATCACGAACGGCTCCGGACTCCAGCCGGCGTGGGCGTCCTGCGACACCGCCAGCGCCCGCTCGCCCAGCGACACGCTGGTGACGAGCGGGTGCAGCACCGTCTGCGGCCGCAGCCGCGCCGGATCGACGAGGTGCGACAGGCCGTGGCTGATGCCGAACCACATCGAGCCGTCGGGGTCCTCGTAGACGGCGGTCTGGTTCATGTCGTTGGCGATCGGGCCGCTGCTGCTGTCCAGATGCCTCCAGCCCTGCCCGTCGAGCACGTCGATGCCGTGATCCGTGCCGACCCACATCCAGCCGCGACGGTCGCGATGCAGGAACAGCACGTTGTTCGAGCCGATCACGGGGGCGGCGAGCGGGGGCAGCGGCTCGGCACGGCCATCCGTCAGGCGAAAGCGCAGCACCCCGTCCGAGCCGGTGCCGACCCAGAGGTCGCCGTCCGAGAAGGCCAGCGCGACCGGCGGGCTGTTCAGCAGGGCGGGAGGCACCACGAGATCGAAGCGCCCCGCGTCGTCGCGCCGGAAGACGCCGTCCGGCGACAGCGCCCACACCAGGTCCGCCGGGTCCGCCGGGTCCGTGGTCACCAGGGTGGTGTCGTGCGCCAGGACCAGCTCGGTCCGCAGGTCCGCCGCGGGTGCGTCGGCGTCGGCGACCATGAGCAGCCCCTCGGGCCCGCCGAGCCAGAGCCGGTTGTCCCGGTCCACGTCCGAGGTCACCACCTTGCCGAGCGAGGGGAACTGCTCGACCCGACCTCGCGCGGGATCGCGCCGGGTCAGCGGCATGCCCACCGGCGCCAGCCACAGACGGCCGCCCCGGGTCGTCTCGACGACGTAGTTGGTCTCCGCCGGGATGCCGGCCGGCGTGCCGTCGATCGGGACCGTGCCGCTGTCCGTCGCGACCCAGACCTGTCCCGCGCCATCGACCACACGATGCTGCTGGGCAGCCCGTCGCTCGCCGTCCAGTGTTCCCAGTCGCCCAGGCCGATGCCGCGGAACACGCCCATCCCGAAGCTGCCGGTCCACAGCGATCCCTCGCGGTCGAGCATCAGCGCCTGGATGCGGTCGGGGGGAAGGCCCCCCGGGTGGTGCCTGTAGCGACGCCAGCTCGTGCCGTCCCAGTCGACGCCGCCGCTGGCGCTCTGGGTCAGGACGCCGCCGTGCCCGTCGTGCAGCAGATCCAGCATCTCCGGATTGGCCGCATAGGTGGTGTGCTCGCCAGACGCCTTTGCGCCGTCCTCCTTGCCCAGGGTCGGGAGGAGCGCGACGTCGAACCTGGCCCGGCCCGGCCTGCGCCAGGCGATTCGCTCCAGGCTCCGGGTCCACAGCGTGCCGTCCGGGGTCCTGACCGCCGTCTGCCAGGCGTCCGCAGGCAGGCCGTCGGCCTCGCCGAGCACCTCGACGCGCCCGGCCTCGACGCGCCCGTCTGCGACGCGGCAAAGTGCGGCGCCGCATCCGACGAGCAGCATGCCGTCCGTGTCCGGCGCCACGAAGCGCGCCTGGGCCAGGCCGGGAACGCCGTCCACCGTCGCCGTGTCCAGCAGGGGCGAGAACTCGCCCACGGCGTCGCCCTCGACCCGGGCGTGGAGCAGCGTGCCGCCCACGTCCAGCACCACGCCGCCGCCGGCGGCAAGCAGATGCGACGACTTCAGGTGCAGCGGCGTCCCGCCGACCTCGACCCTGCCGAACGTCGCGCCGGAGCGCACGTAGAGACCGTCGTTCGCGGCCACCCAGACCCGGCCGGCCTCGTCGGGGACGATCTGCTGGACCCGGACCGCCGACGGCAGGCCGGCGTCGTAGGGCGTGGCGCCGACACCGTCGTAGCGGTAGAGACCGGCCTCCGTGCCGATGAGGATGTAGCCGTCCCGGTCCTGGGCCAGGGCGCTGATGACGAGGTTCCCGAGCCCCTGCTCGTCCGTGATGTTCTGGAAGCGGGTGAACTGGGCGTGGGCGGCCTGGAGGCCGGAACACAGCACGAGAAGCCCGAGGAACACTGCCTGGAGGAAAGCCCGTCCATGCCGCCGTCCGGAGCGCAAGCCACCGATCGTTCCTTGGACAGACATGATCACGCAGCTTTTCCGGGAAGGACCTTACGTCCGACATGATTACCGGAAGCTGAAAGCAGGCGTCCGGCCCGACATGACACCGGCGCGTGGAGGCGGCCCCGGCACCGGCCACCCGTCCGCTTGGCGGGCCGGCGCGCCAGCCCGCCGCGAGCGCGGGGCCTCGACCTTGCTTCCCGCCCCCCGCCGCCTCCGCTACAATCCGGCGATGCTCCGCCACCTGCGCCACCGCCCCTCGCTGCTGTCCGGCCTCTGCGTCGCCCTGCTCGCCCTTGCCGTGGCGGCGCTGGCGGGGCTCGGCCTGGTGCACACGCTGCTGGCCGGCTGGGACTGCGGCGTGGTGGCGTACAGCACGACGTTTCTCGTGGTGATCCGCCACGCGACCCCGGAGCGCCTGCGCAGGGTCTCGGCGCAGCTCGACGAGGGAAGCTGGGCGATCCTCGGCATCACCGTGGCGGCGTCCCTGGCCTCGCTCGGCGCGATCGTGGCCGAGCTGGCGCGCGCGCACGGCACGCCGCACGCGGCATGGTCCGAGGCGCTGGCGGGCGCCACCGTGCTGCTGTCGTGGTTCTTCATCCACACCGTCTTCGCCACCCACTACGCCCACGAGTTCTGGCGCGACGGCGCCGGCCTGGCGTTCCCCGGCAACCCCGCGCCGACCTACCCCGAGTTCCTGTACTTCTCGTTCTGCATTGCCGTCGCCAGCCAGGTCAGCGACGTGTCCACGCAGAACGCCGCGATGCGCCGGCTCGTGCTGGCGCACTCCGTGGTGGCCTACCTGTTCAACACCGCGGTCATCGCGCTCGGCGTCAACATCGCGGCCTCGCTGGCAGGGTGAGTGCCGCGAAGCAAGCAAGGTTGAGGCTCTGCCTCAAACTCCGCCAAAGGCTCGCCTTTGGAATCCACTCCTTAGGAAAGCGCCGGTCCAGGGGCGGCTCGCCCCTGGCGGGTCCGGGCAGAGCCCGGCCTTGCTTCCTGATGGCCTCCGGCGACCCTGCCCCGCCGCGTGGGTGGCCCCACGCCGCCGCCCCGGGCTACCCTGCGCGGCATGGCCCCCTCCGGCATCCCGCTCGCGCTGCTGTCCGCCCTGCTGTTCGGCGCCAGCACCCCCGTCGCCAAGCTGCTTCTCGGCTCGGTCGATCCCTGGATGACGGCCGCGCTGCTCTACCTCGGCGCGGGCGGCGGGCTCGCGGCGCTGCACCTGTCGCGCGCCGCGCTGCGCCGGCCGGCCGCCGAGGCGCCGCTGCGCCGCGCCGATCTGCCCTGGCTCGGCCTGGTGATCCTGGCCGGCGGCGTCGGCGGCCCGCTGCTGCTGATGTCCGGCCTCGCCCGCACCACGGCGGCCAGCGCCTCGCTGATGCTCAACCTGGAGGGCCTGGCGACCATGGCGATCGCCTGGATCACCTTCCGCGAGAACGTCGACCCCCGGCTGCTCCTCGGCGCCGCCGCGATCCTCGCCGGGGCGGCGCTGCTGTCCTGGCGCGGGCAGGCCTCGCTCGACCTGGGGGCGCCGCTCGTCGCCGCGGCCTGCCTGTGCTGGGGCCTGGACAACAACCTGACGCGCCGGCTGTCCTCGGCCGACCCGGTGCGCATCGCCATGCTCAAGGGCCTCGTCGCCGGCGCGGTGAACCTGGCCCTGGCGCTGGCGCACGGCGCCGCCGTCCCCTCCGCCCTCCCGGCGCTGGCCGCAGGCGTCGTCGGCTTCCTGGGCTACGGCCTCAGCCTCGCCCTGTTCGTGCTCGCCCTGCGCCACCTCGGCGCGGCGCGGACCGGCGCCTGGTTCTCGCTGGCGCCCTTCGTGGGCGCCGCCCTGGCCGTGCCGATCCTGGGCGAGCCGCTGCCGGCGCGGCTGCTGGCCGCCGGCGCGCTCATGGGCGCCGGCCTGTGGCTGCACCTCGCCGAGCGCCACGAGCACGAGCACACCCACGAAACGATGGAGCACGAGCACCGCCACCGCCACGACGCACACCACCGCCACGACCACGCCGCCGACGTAGACCCGCGCGAGCCGCACGCCCACCGGCACCGCCACGCCAGGCTGACGCACCGCCACCCGCACTACCCGGACCTGCACCACCGCCACGGGCACTGAGGCCCCCTTGTCGAGAGCGAGGCAGGAAGAAAGGTTGAGGCTCTGCCTCAAACTCCGCCAAAGGCTCGCCTTTGGAATCCACCACTAAGTAAAGCCGGTCCAGGGGGGGCTTCCCCCCTGGCGGGTCTGGGCAGAGCCCAGCCTTCCTTCCTTCCGAAGCCCGAAGCTCCAGGCCCTCACTCCGCCCGCCCCAGCACCGCCGCGACCCTGCGCCCCAGCACCGCCATCGAGAACGGCTTGGTCACGACCTCCATCCCCGTCTCCAGCATCCCCTCGCCCAGCACCGCCGCCTCGGCGTAGCCCGTGATCAGCAGCACCGGCAGCCCCGGCCGCAGCACCCGCGCCCTGTCCGCGAGCTGCCGCCCGTTCAGCCCGCCCGGCAGCCCGACGTCGCTCACCAGCATGTCCACCCGCGCCGCCGATTCGAGCACGCGCAGCCCCTCAGCCCCGTCCGCCGCCTCGATCACCGCGAGCCCCAGCGCGCCCAGCGTCTCGGCCAGCAGCATCCGCACCGACGGCTCGTCGTCCACCAGCAGCACGGTGCCGGAGGCCGCCCCGCCACCTGCCCCGACAGGCACCGCGTCGCGCTCCGGCACGGCCGCGCTGCGGTGGCGCGGCAGGCACAGCTCGACCGCGGTGCCCTGCCCGGGGTCGCTGGCCAGCCCGACCTGGCCGCCGCTCTGCTTGACGAAGCCGTAGATCATCGACAGCCCGAGCCCGGTGCCCTGCCCGATCGGCTTGGTGGTGAAGAACGGGTCGAAGGCCCGCGCCATCACGTCGGGCGCCATCCCCGCGCCGGTGTCCGTGACCCGGATCGCCACGTACTCGCCGGCGGGCGCGTCGCGCGGCTGGTCCTCGGCGAGCACGGCGTTGCGGCACTCGATGCGCAGCGCGCCGCCGTCGGGCATGGCGTCGCGCGCGTTGACGCACAGGTTGAGCACCGCGCCCTCGAGCTGGTTGGCGTCGCACAGCACCCGCCACGGCGCCTCGTCCGCCTCCAGCGCCACCGCGACCTGCGGCCCCATCGTGCGCACGATCAGCTCGCGCATCCCCTCCAGCAGCGTCTCCGGCGCGGTGGGCCTGGGATCCAGGGTCTGCCTGCGCGAGAACGCCAGCAGCCGGTGGGTGAGCTTGGCCGCCCGCCCCGCCGCCTCCTGGGCGGCGGCGATGTAGCGTTCGAGCTGGTCGGTGCGCCCCTGCGCCACCCGGGTCTGCATCATCTCCAGCGCGCCGCCGATCCCGGTCAGCAGGTTGTTGAAGTCGTGCGCCAGCCCGCCGGTGAGCTGGCCCACCGCCTCCATCTTCTGCGACTGGCGGAGCTGGTCCTCCGCGAGCCGCAGCGCCGCGGTCCGCTGCTCCACGCGCTGCTCCAGCGTGTCGTTCATCTCGCGCAGCGCGGCGTCGGCGCGCACCCGCGCGGTGATGTCGAGCACCGCGCCGATCAGCCGCACCGCCACGCCGCCCTCGAAGAACACCAGCCCGCGCACCGCAAGCCAGCGCTCGCGCCCCGCCCCGCCCCCGCCTTCGCCCGCCGCCCCGCCATCGGCCGCGCCCAGGCCCGCCGGGACGGCGGCCATGTCGGGCGCCGCGGCGGCCGGCGCCACGCTGCGGCATTGCAGGTCGAAGGTGCGCGGCCCCGACACGTCGAGCGACAGCCGCACGCTGCGCCGCACCCGCTCGCGGTCGTCCGGGTGCAGCGCCGCCAGGAACGCCGCCAGCCTGGCCGACGGCGCCGACCCGGCCAACCCGGCCGCCGCCGCCAGCCCGGATGGCATCGCCAGCCCGAACAGCGCATGGCAGCGCTCGTCGGCGACCAGCCGGCCCGACTGCGGCCAGTACTCGAAGGTCCCCAGCCGCGCCGCCTCGATGGCCAGGCGCAGCCGGTCCTCGCTGGCCTGCAGCCCGGCCTGCGCCGCGCGCCGGTCGCTGAGGTCGAGCATCGCGCCGATCGCGCGCCGCGCCCGCCCCGCCGCGTCGCGCAGCACGAAGCCGCGGTCGAGCACGTACGCCTCCGAGCCGTCGCCGCGCCGGAAGCGGTACTCCTCGCTCCAGGTCTCGCCGCCCGAGCCGATCACCGCGCCGATCCGCCCCCGCACCCGGTCGCGGTCGTCCGGGTGCACGCGCTCCGCCCACCAGGCGCTGTCGGTGCGCCCCGCCTCCGGGCGGTGGCCGTAGGCGTCGCCCAGCGCCTTGTTCCACGCCACCTCGTCGCGCTCCAGGTCCCAGTCCCGGATCACGTCGCGCGTGGCCAGCGCCGCCAGTCGGTGGCGCTCGGCCAGCAGCAGCCTCGCCTCGTCGGCCGCGCGCTCCGCGCTGTGGTCGAGCAGGATCTTGAGGAAGCCCACCAGCCGCCCGCCGCCGTCGCGCAGCGAGGTCAGCGCCGCCGTGGCCCAGAACCGCGAGCCGTCGCTGCGCAGGTGCCAGCGCACGTGGCGCGCGCAGCCGGTGCGCACCGCGCCGCGCATCGCGGTCCGCACCAAGCCGGCCGCGCGGTCCTCCGGCGTGAAGATCAGCTCCACCGGCCGGCCGAGCATCTGCGCGCGCGTCCAGCCCATCAGGATCGCGGCGCCCGTGCTCCACTCCGTGACCAGGCCTTGCCGGTCGGTGGACAGCATCGCGTAGCCCGTCGGGTTGTCCTGGAGCGCGCGCAGCGTGGCGTCGCGCAGCGCCGGCTGATCGGGGTGGGGCGGCGAGGCGCCCGGCCGGGCAGCATCCCTCATGACGGCGTTCCAGAACTGTCCCGCCATGACGCGCGGCGACCCTGTACGTTGCACGCCGACACGGGCCACGGATGGGCGGGCAGGAAAGCAAGGCCGTGGCCCTGCCTCATCCATCAGGGGCGCGCCGCCCCTGGACTTGTTTTGTCCAGGACCCCGTCCCGACAACGTGATCCAGGTCCCGGTGCCCCCGCAGGCGAAGCAAGCAAACAAGGTTGAGGCTCCGCCTCAAACTCCGCCAAAGGCAGGCCTTTGGAATCCAATACTTAAATAAAGCCGGTCCAGGGGGGGCTTCCCCCCTGGCGGGTCTGGGCAGAGCCCAGCCTTGCTTGCTGATCCACTCCCCCACCGCATCCGGGGCCTCCGCCCGCCCGTTCAGAACGCGATGTTGGTCCTGACCCCGAACACCGCCTCATTGCCGACCCTGCGCCCCGGCGCCAGCGGGTTCGCGATGCCGCCCCCCGGCGAGTACACGTACTGGAAGTCCGGCTGCACCAGCAGCCACGGCGCCGCCTGGTACTGGTACGTCAGCTCCAGGAAGCTCTCGCTCGACCGCACCGGCACCGCCCCGTTCAGCCGCCCGTTGTCCGTGTCGAAGCCGCTGGCCCCGGCGCTGACCTTGGCCAGTCCGTAGCCCAGCCCGACCGTGTCGTTGTCGCGCCCCGGCAGCGGCGCCTTGAGCGTGACCCCGGCGTTGAGGCTGAAGCTGGCCAGGTTGCGGTCGCCCGGCGCGCCCATCATGCGCGCGAACACCCCCACCGACCGCGCGCTGTCCGCCGCCGGCCGCCACATCATCTGGTCGAGCACGCCGTACACGCTCCAGTTGCCGCGATGCCCCCGCGCCACGCCGTGCAGCGCCCGGTCGGCCAGCGGCTGCCCGCCGGTGTCGAACCGCTGGTCGGGAAACGTGCCCGTGTCGTACCAGAACCCGAGCTTGTAGGCCCCGGGCAGCCCCGGCGTCGCGCCCCCCCCGGACGCCGCACCCGCCGCAGCACCCCCGGCCGCGGGCTGCCAGGCCGCGTACTGCGCCTCGCCGATCGCCAGCGCCCCGGTGCCGGTGCTGAACGCGGTGCCGGACTGCCCAGCGCCGCTCACCTGGAAGTCGTCGCGGAACGGGTGGCCGACCGGGTTGTCGTCGAACACCCCGCCCAGCAGCGTGACGCCGCGCGCCGGCGCCAGCCGCACCCGCGCGCCCAGCGAGGCCAGCGGGTAGTCCGGCCCGCCGGCGTACTGGTCCACGGACGGCACCGCCGGCCAGCCCATCGCCGCGTTGACGAACAGCCCCGAGTACTGGCTGCCGATGAACTCCTGGTCCAGGCTCTGCTGCCCCAGCTTGACGTCGACGCCGTTCCCCAGGCCCTGCTGGTACCAGACCTCCCACAGCCGGGTGGCGCGCTGCGCCTCGATGCCGCTCACCGGCTGCAGCACCGCCAGGCTGTTGGCGCTGTAGGTGCGGCCGTGGATCTGCAGCGCGCTGACGTTGAACATCCCGCGTGCCAGGCCGACGGCCGCCGCGGTGTCCACTCCCAGGCTCAGCGTCGTCAGCCCATTGTACGACGCGCCCCGGCGCAGGCCGCCCGTGGCGTTGCCGAAAACCTCGTCGGTCTCCTGCAGCCCCAGCGAAACCCCGTGCCGACCGAGCGCGGTCCGCACCCCGTACAGGTCGCCCAGCAGGTTGGGGCGCCCCGCGCCGAACAGCCCGTCGAGGAACCCTGCCTGCCCCGGCGACGGCCCGGTGCCCGGCGGGCGGGTGCTGTCGCCCGGCCCCGGGATCGGGCTCTCCTGGCCCGACGGTGCCGGGTCCGGCGACTGCGCAGCCGGCGCCGGCTGGGCATGTGCGGCGCCCGCCGGCAGCGCGACCGCCAGCCAAGACGCGCACAGCGCGCCGCCGGAAAGGATGGGTCTGGGCAACGCGGCGCTCCGGCGTGGCGGGACCGGGCGCAACGCCCGCTCTCAGATGCGAATGGTTCTCACTATCAACAACTTCGCCGCACCGTCAAGCCGAGGCACCCGGCGGCGGCAGGCCTCGCCGCCGCGCGGTGGCGGGCGGGGCCGGGCCTTGCCTCCGCTGCCCATCGCCCACGACCCGGGAGTGTCGTCGAAGCCTTCGGGCAACCCCGCCAAGGGCTCCCTCCTCCAAGGGCTTCTGAAAACCCTTCCCTCAAAAACCGGATTCCAAAGGCGAGCCTTTGGCGGAGTTTGAGGCCCATGCTTCAAGGCGGGGCCTCAACCTTGCTTCCTACCCTGCCGCCACTCCCGCGCGCGTGACATTGCGGCCACAAGGCCGCGCGCAATCCGGCCCGCGAGGGTTTCCACGCCGACCCGGGAGAACCGGGCTTGTCGCTGCCCGCGACATCGCCCTAGGCAGGCCTGAACGCCCAGTGGATCGTCCCATGGCCCGCCCGCCCCGCCGCCCCGGCCAGCCCGGGCCTGCCGCCCGCCCCCCGACCCCGCTGCTCGCGGCGGCGCTGGCCGCGCTCCTCCTCCCGACCGCCGCCCAGGCCCAGGCGCCCGCCGCCAGCCCCGCCCCCCGGCCTGCCCCCGGCGTGACCACCCTGCCCGACGTGACGATCATCAGCGCGACGCCCCTGCTCGGCTCCGGCCTGGACCGCGACCGCGTGCCGGAGGAGACCAGCGTGCTGACCGGCCGCGACATCGCGCGCGACGGCTACCCCGACGCCCTGCGCGCGCTCGACGAGACCGTCCCCGGCCTGACGCTGGACAGCGCCTCCGGCAACCAGTTCCAGCCCAGCCTGCTGTACCACGGCTTCAACGCCTCGCCGCTGCAGGGCAACGCCCAGGGCATCGCGGTCTATCTCGACGGCGAGCGCTTCAACCAGGCGTTCGGCGACACGGTGAACTTCGACCTGATCCCCGACATCGCCATCGACCGCCTGCAGATCGAGGGCTCCAACCCGGTGTTCGGCCTCAACGCCATCGGCGGCTCGCTCGCCGTGCAGACCAGGAACGGCTTCCGATACCATGGCGGCGAGGCCGACATCCTCGGCGGCTCGTTCGGCCAGGTCGAGGCCCAGCTCCAGGTTGGCCGCCAGAACCAGGCCGGCACCCAGGCGCTCTACGTCGCCGGCACGGTGCTGCACCAGGACGGCTGGCGCGACCTGCAATCCTCCCAGATCGACACCCTGTTCGCCGACTACGGCCTGCGCACGGACCGTGCGGAAATCCACGTCAAGCTCACGGCGGCCGACAACATCCTCAACGGCCCCGGCACCTCGCCCGTGGAGCTTCTCGCGGCCGACCCGGCGGCGCAGTTCACCTCGCCCAACGTGATCGCCAACAAGTACGTCAACCTCAACGTCTCCGGCAGCTACGACCTGAACGAAACCACCTCGCTGCAGGCCGTCGCGTACTACGACTACTTCCAGCAGCGCGTGGTCAACGGCAACGCCGGCAACGACGCGCCGTGCGACGACGGCTCCGGCCTGCTGTGCTCCGCCCCCGGCGTGCCCTCGACCACGCGCGGCGGCGTCCTCATCCCCGACGTGCTCAACGGCGGCCCGTACTCCCAGCGCGACGACCAGACCACCAGCACCAACGGCTACGGCGCCTCGCTCCAGGCCACCTCCACCCGCGCGGTGCTCGGCCTGCCCAACCACCTGGTCGCCGGCGTCTCCTACGACGGCGCGCAGGTCGGCTTCGGCGCCACCGCCTTCCTCGGCGGCCTCACCCCCGACCGCGCCTACACCGGCGCCGCGTTCGGCCCCGGCCCGGGCATCGTGATCGACGAGCCCGGCCGGAACTCCCCCGTGCGCGTGGCCACCACCAACAGCTACATCGGCGCCTTCGCCTCCGACACGATCGAGCTGACCCCGCGCCTGGCGCTCACCGTCTCCGGCCGCTTCAACAACGCCGAGATCGACCTCGCCGACCGCGGCAACCCCGCCGACCAGGCCGCCACCGGCTCGCTGAGCGGCCAGCACAGCTACAGCCGCTTCAACCCCGGCGCCGGCGCCACCTACCGCATCGCCCCCTGGCTCGGCGCCTACGCCGGCTACTTCGAGGCCAACCGCACCCCCACCCCCGCGGAGCTGTCCTGCGCCAGTCCGCAGTCGCCCTGCTCGCTCGCCAACTTCTTCGTCGGCGACCCGAACCTCAGGCAGGTCGTCTCCCACAGCGTCGAGGCCGGCCTGCGCGGCCAGGTTGCACCCCGCCCCGGCGCCGCCATCGCCTACGACCTGTCGCTGTTCCGCACCTCGCTCGACGACGACATCGCGTTCATCAACGCCGCCACCCTGGGCCGCGCCTACTTCGGCAACGTCGGCCAGACCCGCCGCCAGGGCCTCGACGCCACCCTGAGCTACACCGACCGCCGCCTGCTCGCCTACGCCAGCTACTCCCGCACCGACGCCACCTACCGCTCCGGCTTCACCGAGGGCGCCGGCTCCAACCCGCAGGCCGACGCGAACGGCCTGATCACGGTGCGCCCCGGCAGCCGCCTGCCCGGCATCCCCGCCGACCTGCTCAAGCTCGGCGCCACCCTCCAGGCCACCCCGCGCTGGAGCCTCGGCGCCACCGCGATCCTGGCCAGCGGCCAGGTGCTGTTCGGCGACGAGGCCAACCTCACCCCGCGCCTGCCCGGCCACGCCACGCTCAACCTCGACACCAGCTACCAGGTCACCAAACGCATCCAGCTCTTCGCCCTGGCCCGCAACGTCACCGCGCAGCGCTACTCCACCTTCGGCACGTTCTCGCCGACCGCATCGGTGTTCCTGTCCCAGGCGCCGGGCGCCAGCAACCCGCGCAGCTACAGCATCGCGGCGCCCATCGCGGGCTTCGGCGGCGTCCGGGTGAGCTTCTAGGAAGCAGGGCCGGGCTGCCCTGACGGCCCTCTGGAGCGAGCGGCGAAGCAAGGAAGGTTGAGGCTCTGCCTCAAACTCCGCCAAAGGCTCGCCTTTGGAATCCATTACTTTAAGTAAAGCCGGTCCAGGGGCGGCTCGCCCCTGGCGGGTCTGGGCAGAGCCCAGCCTTGCTTCCTGGCAGGCCGGTGTCAGGGCTGCCGGCCCGGCCGCTCGTAACGTTTCGTCAACGCCTGGCCGCTATGCTCGTACGGACCAGGGAGGCGGCCGGGGAGTGTCGATGAGCAGGGCAGGAGGGCTGGGCCGGCTTCGCGCCGACGGCAGCGGCACCACCGCGGTCGAGTTCGCGATCGTGGCGATGCCGTTCCTGATGCTGCTGCTGTTCGTGTTCGAGCTGTCCTACGACCTGTTCAGCCAGTGCGTGCTCGACAACGCCCTCCAGCTCGCCGCCCGCCAGCTCCAGACCGGCAACGCGCAGAACGTGCAGAACGGCAACGACTTCATCGTCAAGTACCTGTGCCCGGACCTGAACGGGCTGCTGATGTGCAGCAACGTCTACGTCGAGGTGCAGCGGATCGCCCCGAGCCCGGCCCAGGACTACTGGGACTACACCACCGGCTCGGCCCCGGTGTCCGGCGGCACGCTCGATCTCAGCAGCTACGACACGGGCAGCTTCTGCAACTCAGGCCCGTCGCAGCTCCTGCTGGTCAGTGCGGTCTATGTCGGCCCGAGCTTCATCGGCGGCCTGCTGCCGGGCGTGTTCTCGGCGACCTACAACAGCTCTCTGGTGCATCCTACCTTCTCCTCCGTGGGTATCGTGAGCGAGGGCTACAGGCCAAGCGCCGCGACGCAGGGCGCTGCGAAGTCATGCTGAGCCGCGCCGTCCGGGCGCGCCGGCGCGGCCGCCCACGCCCCTGGCGCGGGCTGGCGGCCTGCCGCCGCGGCGTGGCGGCGCTGGAGTTCGCGCTGGTGGCGCCGCTCATGATCGTGATGATGATCGGCGTGTTCGACCTCGCCAGGGCGATGACCGTGCAGCAGGAGGTGTACAACAGCACCCACTCGATCCTGGTGTCGGCGAGCAGCCTGGCGGTGCAGTCCGACAAGACAACCTCGCTCACGGTGACGCAGGTGCAGCAGAGCCTGTCCACGGTGTTCGCCGCGATCCCGGGGCGCCGCAACGGCAGCCTGTCGGGCGTCACCGGAGTCATCCTGACGTCGGTCAACTTCACCCAGTCCGACCCGACCTGCAAGCCGACCACCTCCGCGCCGTGCCCCTACGTGCCCACCGTCGCCTGGAGCGTGGCCTACGCCGACCCGGCCGGCCGCAACGCCAACACCTTCGAGACCGCAATCCGGCACTGCATGCAGCTCAACCAGACCGCCCCCACGCAGGAGACGCCCGGCGACCTCACCTCGGTGCGCACGAAAGGCCTGACCAGCCCCGACCCGATGCTGGTCGTGGACACGCACTACCGGTACACGCCGCTGTTCTTCAGGTTCATCACCGGCCCGATCGACTTCTGGTCCTCCGGCTACTGGCCGGTCCGCAGCTTCGATCCCGGCGCGGCGGCCGGCGCGCGCTGGACCCGCTACGACATCGCAAACCAGAACGGCGGAGCCGGCAAATGCAATGGCTACAGCTGATGCCGGGGCGGGCGGCCGGGTCGCGGCGCAGGCTCGGCGACCGGCGCGGCGCGGTCGCGATGCTCTTCGCCATATCGGTCGTCCCGCTGGCGATGGCGGTCGGGCTGGCGTCGGACTACAGCGTCTACGTCAAGGTGCAGTCGCAGCTCAACCTCGCCGCCGACACCGCGGCGATGCAGGCGGTGCGCGTCGCCTCCGAGGTCAGCGACACCAACGCCGACGGAACCATCAAGTCGGCGTCCGCCTATCAGGCCGACGTGCAGACGGCGGGCCAGCAGGCCGGCCAGCAATGGTTCCAGGCGCAGATGGGCAACCTGGTCAACGGCTCGGTGCCGGCCGGCAACGTCGCCGTGACCGTGGCCTACAATGCCACGGGCACCAACCGGTTCACCGCGAACGTGTCGTATACCGGAACGGTGCCGACGAATTTCGGTGGGTTGTTCCACGTTCCCAGCTTCAACATCGGCAACGGCAGCGGTTCGACCGCGGTCATCTCGACCACCTTCGTCGAGGTGCTGATGCTGCTCGACAACTCGTCCTCCATGCTGACCCCCTCGACGGCGACAGACATCGCACGGCTGGAGGATGCGACGCCATGCAGCACGGTGGGCATCGACGTCAGGCATACGATGTATGCCGTCAACGAGAACCCGAAGCGTGCCACGCCAGGCTACTGGTGGAACTGGAACTACACGGGCTACAGCTACAATAATACCCAGGGGTCATCAAACAACCCGCCCCCCGCCAGCCTGGTCAACGGGAACTGCGACTCCGCCTACACCGGTGACTCTACCGCCTGTTTCTATGTTCCGACCCTGCAATACATCAATAAAAGTAACACTTTACTATGCACCAACGGCGGGGGACTTTACAGTAGACCTTTAAACCAGAGCAAGTACAACTACTATGCCCAGGCGCCCTGCGCGTTCGCGTGCCACACCGACTCCAGCGGCGCCGGCAACGACTACTACGGCCTTGCGAAAAGCTTGACTCCACCGATCAAGCTGCGCCTGGACGTGGTGCAGGGCGCCGTCGCAAGCGTGATTGCGACGCTGCAAGCCAGGCAGCAGCCGAACCAGTTCTCCGTGGGCGTTTACGCCTTCAACGACAGCCTGTCGGCGGTGTGGCCAACATCGGGCGAGGCGTCGACGGACCTGGTGAAGGCGCAGTCCCAGACCCAGGCCATGACGACGCCGGTGACGACGCTGAAGTCCGATGGAACGCCCAACGGCAACACGGATTTCCCGGACAGCCTCCGGTCCCTGAACCAGAAGGTGACCAACGCCGGCAACGGCACCACGTCGGCCGCCCCGCTCAAGAACCTGTTCATCATCACCGACGGGCTCAACGATCCGATATCCACGACGAACCAGGTCGGCACGATGACGTCGGCCAGCAGCGAGCAGCTCTGCTCGTTGTTCTGGGCTAAGGGCTTCAACGTCTACGTGCTCTACACGCCTTACCTGCCGCTGCCCTCGGACAAATACAAAAACGAAGTCATGAGCTACACCGAACCGACACAAGCTGGCTCGACCGCGCAAACCGTCGCGGCACTCCAGGCCTGCGCCCGCTATCCCTCCCACTTCTACGTGGCCAGCGACCCCGCCGCGATCAACACCGCCATGCAGACGATGCTCGCCGCCGCGCTGAACTCGCCGGGCCGCGTCTCCAACTGACGCGCCGGCACCACCGGTCAAGCTCCGGCGTTCGACGCCGCGGACCGCACGACGCCGCGCCAGGAGCGCCGCCCGGCACCGTGACGGCGCCGCCGGTGCCGGCCAGGGACGGGCCGCAGGTCCTCTTCCCGGGCAAGGGCCTGCGGGACCCTGCCAGAGGCCGGTCCCCTGGAGTCCGTCATCCAGGCGCCGGGCTTCCAGGCTTCGGCGGGGTTCGAGGCAGGGCCTCAGCCTTCCCCGCTTCCCTCGCACTCCCCCCCGCCCCAATCCGCGAGCTTGCCCATGCCGTTGCGCGGCAGCGCCTCGCCGAACGCGTACGCCCCCGGCCGCTCCGCCGCCGACAGCTCCGCGGCCGCGAACCGGCGCAGCGCCGCGCGCAGGACGCGGGGATCGCCGCCCGGCCCGGCCGGCACCACGAACGCCTTGAGCCGCGCGCCTTCCTCCGGCCGCATCGCGCGCACCGCGACCTCGGCGACGCCGGGGTGGCGCGCGAGCCTGGCGCCGACCTGTTCGGGCGAGACGTTGACGCCGCCGACCTGCACCGCCCCGTCGCGCCGCCCGAGCACGCGGAACCCCTCGCCCTCCCAGGCGAGGCGGTCCGGCGCGTCCACCGCCCGCCCCTCCCCCGCCTGAGACTTCCACCACAGCCCCGCGCCGTCGCGCCGCCAGCCCGGCAGCAGGGCGTAGGGCTGCGCCGGGTCGTCGCGCCAGCCGATCCCCGCGGTCTCCGCGCTGCCGTAGACCTGCACCAGCCGCGCCAGCCCTGCGGCGCGCAGCCCGAGCGCCGTCCCATCCGGGCAGGGTGCCGTGGAGGTGATGCCGACCACGTCGGGCGGCAGCGCCTCGAACATCCCGCGCAGCGCCGCCTCCCAGAACGCGGGGTGGCCGAGCACCAGGTCGCCCGGCCGCACCAGCGAGGCGAGCCGCGACGCCGCCTGGCCGCGCAGCTCGACCACCTCCACGGCCCCAGCTGGCGCGAGGTAGTCTGGCCCGAGGTGGTCTGGCGCGAGGTGGCGCGGCAGCAGCACGGAGTGGATGAACCCGTAGGCGTGGTGCGACGGCACCGCGCACAGCACCCGCCGCCGCGCGCCGAGCAGCGCGGCGAACGCCGCCGCCTCGCGCTCCAGGTCGTCCAGCCGGTGCGTGGTGCGCGCCGGCGCGCCGGTGCTGCCGGAGGAGCGGAAGGTGACGTGTCGCGGCGGGCGCGCGCGGGCCTGCGCGGCGCCGTCGCACCAGTCGCCGAGTCGCCACGAGCCGACGAAGCCGACTTCCGCGTCGGGCAGCATCTCCGCCAGCGCCGCCGACAGCGACAGCAGGTCGAGCGAGTCGGGCGCGCCCTCGGCATCGAGCAGGGTGTCGTCGTCCCACAGCCAGGGCGGCGGCCCCCCGGGATCGCCGAGCCGCAGCCGCCGCAGCTCCGAATGCAACTGGTCGGCCAGCACGCGGCGCAGCGTGGCCCCATCCTCCCCCCACCAGGCCGCCCCTCGCGAGGCCGCCTCCCGCCAGGGCGCATCGGTCATGCCAGCCTCCTGTCGTCGCCGCGGTCCTGCGCGCCAGCCGGCCGGTGCGCCGCCACGCGATCACGTTGACCAAAACTCAACCTCCGGTAGCGATACTGGCCCGGGACGGCTCACGCAAGGCGGCCGGGCGGCGTATGGGGCGTGGACATGACATTCGACGATCCGGCGATGGCGGAGAGGCTCGGCGCGCTCGACGAGGCCGAACTCGACGGGCTGGCGTTCGGCGCGATCGGCCTCGACGGGCAGGGCCGTGTCGACCGCTTCAACGCCTACGAGGCCCGCCACTCGGGGCTGCCGCGCGCGCAGGTCGTGGGCCGGCACTACTTCTTCGACGTGGCGCCGTGCATGAACAACTACCTGGTCGCCGAGCGGCTGGAGGAGGCGGCGCTCGACGTCACCCTGCCCTACGTGCTGACGTTCCGCATGAGGCCGACCCCGGTGCGGCTGCGGCTGATCCGCACGGCGGCCTCGCCGCGCCGCTGGGTGCTGGTGTCGCGTGTCTGATGCCATGCAGGCGATCGACGCGGCGCCTGGCGGGGGGCCGGGCGGGGCGCCAGGCGGCGCGGAGGACGTGGCGGGCGAGTACGAGGCCCTGCTGCAGTTCGTCTACCTGTGCCCGCACGGCATGGCGCAGTTCGACGCCCGCGGCACGATCCTGATGCTCAACCCCGCCTTTGCCTGCCTGGCGATGCCGCTGCTGCCGCCGGGCGGGATGCTGTCCAACCTGGTCGAGGCGATCGAGCCTTTCCTGCCGGAGCTGCGCAGCCTGCTGCGCGACCCCCGGCCGCACGGCATGATCTGCGACGGCGTGCGGATGCACCTGGGCGCGCCGCCGGCGGGGCAGGACCCGCGCGTGCTGTCGCTGACCGTGGTGCGCATGGACGCGGAGCGCCATATGGCCGTGCTGTCCGACGTGACGCGGCAGGTCGCCTATGAGCGTCAGTTGCAGGAGAGCGAGGCCTGGTTCTCCGCCGTCGTGCAGGGTGCCGACGAATACGCCGTGCTGGGCATCGACTCGGACGGCCTGGTGAGCGAGTGGAACGTCTCCGGGGAGCGGCTGTTCGGCCACGGCGCGCAGACGGTGCTCGGCCGCCCCGCCAGCGAGGTGGTCGGCTTCGGGACCGCCGACGCCGCCGCCTTCATGGACCGGCTGCGCGAGGCCGGCCGCGACGGCTGGCACCTCGACGAGGGCTGGCGCACCCGCGCGGGGGGCGCCCGCTTCTGGGGCACCTGCATGGTCTCGCCGGTGGACGTCGATGCCGCCGGGACGTTCGGCGCGAGGCGCTACCTGATGGTGGTGCGCGACGTCACGGAGCGGGGGCACTCCACTCGCGAGCTGCGCCGGGCGCTGACCGCGGACCACCTCACGGGCGTGCTGAACCGGCGCTGCTTCCTGGAGCGCGCGGAGCGCGAGACCACGCGCCAGCCGCAGCGCGAGCCGCCCTGCTGCCTCGCCATGGTGGACGTGGACCACTTCAAGTCGGTCAACGACACGCACGGCCACGCCGCCGGCGACGCGGTGCTGCGCGCCATCGCCGAGACCCTGCGCGCCGGCGTGCGCGACGCGGACCTGGTCGGCCGCCTCGGCGGCGAGGAGTTCGCGGTGCTGATGCCCGCCACCACGCCGCAGGACGCGACGGCGCTGGCCGAGACGCTGCGGGCGGACGTCGCCGCCCTGCGCCTGAGCCACGACGGCCGCGCGCTCCAGGTCACGGTCAGCATCGGCCTCTCGGCCTACGGCGAGCCGACGCTGAAGCGGCTCCTGCTCGACGCCGACGCCGCGCTCTACGCGGCCAAGCGCAGCGGCCGCAACCGCGTGTGCCTGGCCGCCACGGAGCAGGCAAGAAAGCAAGGTTGAGGCTCTGCCTCAAACTCCGCCAAAGGCAGGCCTTTGGAATCCACTCCTTAAGTAAAACCGGTCCAGGGGCGGCTCGCCCCTGGCGGGTCTGGGCGTAGCTGCCAAAGGTTCCGACGATCCGCTTGGATCGTTGAAATGGCAGCGGAGGGAGAGCCCAGCCTTGCTTCCTATCTCCCCGCCCCGCGCCTACGCTCCCCCGATGTACGCCGCGACGCTCGGCGCCACGCGCCACACCTTCCCCGACCTGGCCACGCTGCTCGCCCGCGCCACCCCGCGGCGCAGCGGCGACGAGCTGGCCGGCCTCGCCGCCCGCAGCGAGGAGGAGCGCGTCGCCGCCCAGTGGGCGCTGGCCGACGTCCCCCTGCGGAACTTCCTCGACGAGGCCCTGATCCCCTACGAGCGCGACGAGATCACCCGACTGATCCTCGACACCCACGACGCGCAGGCCTTTGCCCCCGTCCGCCACCTCACCGTCGGCGGCCTGCGCGACTGGCTCCTGTCGGACGCCGCCACCCCGGCCGCCCTGGCCGCACTTGCCCCCGGCCTCACCCCCGAGATGGCGGCCGCCACCAGCAAGCTGTGCCGCCTCGCCGACCTGATGGCGGTGGCGTCGCGCTGCCACGTCACCACCCGCTTCCGCGGCACGCTCGGCCTCCCAGGCCGCCTTTCCACCCGCCTGCAACCGAACCATCCCGCCGACGACCCACGCGCCATCGCCGCCAGCCTGCTCGACGGCCTGCTGCTCGGCTCCGGCGACGCGGTGCTCGGCATCAACCCCGCCACCGACAGTCCGGAACGCACCCGCACCCTGCTGCACCTGCTCGACGACGTGCGCCAGCGCCTCGCCATCCCCACCCAGACCTGCGTCCTCGCCCATGTCACCACCACGCTGGCGCTGATGGAGCAGGGCGCCCCCGTCGACTTGGTGTTCCAGTCCGTCGCCGGCACCGAGGGCGCCAACCGCGGCTTCGGCATCGACCTTGCCCTCCTCGCCGAGGCCCACGCCGCCGCCCTCTCGCTGAACCGCGGCACGCTCGGCGACAACGTCATGTATTTCGAGACCGGCCAGGGCAGCGCGCTCTCCGCCGGCGCCCACCACGGCTGCGACCAGCAGACCCTGGAGGCCCGTGCCTACGCCGTCGCCCGCGCCTTCCGCCCGCTGCTGGTCAACTCCGTGATCGGCTTCATCGGCCCGGAGTACCTGGCCGACGGCCGCCAGATCACCCGCGCCGGCCTGGAGGACCATTTCTGCGGCAAGCTGCTCGGCCTGCCGATGGGCTGCGACATCTGCCACACCAACCACGCCGACGCCGACGCCGACGACAGCGACGCCCTGCTAACCCTGCTCGCCGCCGCCGGCGTCACCTTCGTGATGGGCGTGCCCGGCGCCGACGACATCATGCTCGGCTACCAGAGCACCTCGTTCCACGACGCGCTCGCCGTGCGCGAGCTGCTCGGCCGCCGTCCCGCCCCGGAGTTCGACGCCTGGCTCGCGGCCCAGGGCCTCACCGACCCCGCAGGCCGCGTCCGCCTGCCCGCCCTGCCGCCGCACTTCCGCGCCCTGCTGCCGTAGGCAAGGCCAGGGCTCTGCCCTGGACCGGCTTTACTGAGTGGTGGTTTCCAAAGGCGAGCCTTTGGCGGAGTTTGAGGCAGAGCCTCAACCTTGCTGGCCTGTCTCGCCAGCTCCCTCACTCCCCTGGCATGACATGACCGATTTCCAGCCCCCCGCCCCGCCCGACCCCTGGCACGGCCTGCGCGCCCTGACCCCCGCCCGCATCGGCCTTCCCCGCGCCGGCGCCGCGCTCGCCACCCGCCCGTTGCTCGAACTCCGCCTCGCCCACGCCCGCGCCCGCGACGCCGTCGCCGCCCCGCTCGACGCTCCCGCGCTGCTCGCCGCCCTCTCCGCCCCCGACCAGCCCGCCCTGCTCCTGCATAGCCGCGCCCCCGACCACGCCGCCTACCTGCGCCGCCCCGACCTCGGCCGCGACCTCGACGACGACGCCCCCGCCACCCTCTCGCCCCACGCCACCGGCTGGGACCTCGCGATCGTCGTCGCCGACGGCCTCTCCGCCCGCGCCGCCGGGCACGAGGCCCCGCCGCTCCTTGCGCGCCTGCTCCCCTCGCTCCAGGCCGCCGGCTGGCGCATTGCGCCCCGCGTCGTCCTGGAGCGCGGCCGCGTTGCCGCCGGAGACCGCATCGCCACCCTGCTCCGCGCCACCGCCGCCTGCGTGCTGATTGGCGAGCGCCCTGGCCTCTCCACCCCCGCCAGCCTCGGTGCCTACCTGACCTGGGCGCCCGGCCCTGCCACCACGGACGCCGACCGCAACTGCGTCTCCAACATCCACCCCCACGGCTTGTCCCCCGACACCGCCGCGCACCGTATCGCCCACCTGCTCTCGGCCATGCGCACCGCACGCCACTCCGGCGTCGCCCTCAAGGACACCTCCGTCGACCCGGCGGCGCTGCTCGGCCCTTATACGCCCGGCTGGATTGGTTGACTCTTGGGGCTTTCCCGGGCGGCTGTGACGTGATGCGTTGTGCGTTGCACCTGACGGGAGCTCGGCGTGGCGGCAGCGATCAAGATCACCCGCGACGATCTGGACGCAGCCGGGCTGCGCCGGGCGGCCCGGCGTGCGCCCGGCGTCGCGGCGTCACGCCGGATGCTGGCGCTGGCCCTGGTGCCGGAGGGCGCCTCGCGCGCCGAGGCGGCGCAGACGGCAGGGATGGACCGCC
>JAABUT010001022.1_pt1 | contig 35674 bp, 35 predicted proteins | sample 5559281 | NCBI WGS metagenome assembly JAABUT01 (sample SAMN10711880, study PRJNA513359) | rock metagenome | isolation source: Antarctica rocks | place: Antarctica: Victoria Land, Ricker Hills nord | collected 2016-01-04 | reverse complement strand
CACAAGCAGGGTGAAAAAGGGGCGAAGGGCCAGCGCCGGGAGCAGAAACGGCACTCTACGATCGGCGCTCGATCCTCGGCTCGATGCTACCTTGCGGCTGGTGACAGCTTCCGTAACTCACCCCCTAAACGGCTTGTGGTGGCGCGGCGCGCCCATGGGTGCCGCGCGACAAGCCCATCGCCGATCGCTGCCCACGTGGGGCATCTGCCCGCACCGGTCGTGCGCGAGCGCCGGTCGCGTCACCAGTCTCCGGGGCTCGCTGCGAACGGCCCGAGCAACGCCGCCACCGCCGCGCGGTCGAGCCGCGCCCAGTCCGGGGTGCCGAGCGCCCGCCGGAGGGTGCCCTCGAGCCAGGCCGCGCGGATGCGCCAGGGGGCGAAGGTCACGCGGTCGTACTCCGTCGGTGCGCCGTGCTGCGGCGGGTAGTGTTCGAGCCAGACGACCGGCTGGCCGCCCTCGGCATCCTTATCCAGCAGGTGCGGGAAGTGGCGGGCCACGATCTCGGCGGCCAGGTACTCGACCACGTTGGTCACGGACGATCCTTCGTTGCCGTCGAGCTCGATGGCGACGACCACAGGGTGGCGCTCGGCCTCGCCCGCCTCGGGCACGTAGATTTCGATGCGGCACCGGCCACCGTCGCGCCAGATCCCCTGGTAGTGATGCGTATAGTCGTGGGTCTTCCGCATGGCGCTCCCCCTCCTAGTTTTACAACGTGAGTTTGGCGTCACGCCTGGATTTCCGGCACGGCCGTCGCTGGTCGAAATGGCCGAGATTCGGCGTCATTGCTTGCAGTTCCTTCGACCGCCTTTACCAAGTCACGTTGTAAAACTAGAGCGCCGGTCCACTACTCGCGGCAACGCTTGACGTGTGGGCGGCCGGGTGGTTTGCTCCGGCCTGCGACGCGGGGACCGTGCCCCGAGGAGACGCGTCGCACGGGAGGTGTCCGATGCGTCCACCCCACTGGGAGCCCCCGGTCGCCCTGTCCGCCGACGAGCAGCGCGTGGCGACCCGGATCAAACGGGCGAAGCTCTTTGTCTTCTTGCGTCAGGTGCGCCACGAGTTGTTCGACGCCGCCTTCCAAGAGGAACTGGCGACGATCTATCGCGATAGCCCGGAGGGTGCCTGCCCGGTGCCGCCGGCGCAACTGGCGCTCGTGATGATCCTGCAAGCCTACACGGGGGCTTCTGATGACGAGGCGCTTGAGGCGCTGACGATGGATCGGCGCTGGCAACTGGCCCTCGATTGCCTGGACAGCGAGGCCGCGCCCTTCGGCAAGGGCACGCTGGTGCGCTTCCGGGCGGCGCTGATCGCACACGACCTGGACCGGCGCCTGCTCGAGCGCACCATCGCGATGGCCAGGCAGCATGGCGGCTTCGGCCCGCGCCAGCTGCGCGCGGCGCTCGACAGCAGCCCCTTGTGGGGTGCCGGGCGGGTCGAGGACACCTACAACCTCCTGGGCCACGCCCTCAGCAAGGCGCTGGGCGTGGTCGCCCGCCAGCAGGGGCGGGGGCTGGCGGATATCGCGGGCGAGGCCGGGGCCGCTGTGGTCGGGGGCAGCAGCCTGAAGGCCACCCTGGATCTGGACTGGGACGAGCCGACGGCCCGGGACCGGGCGCTGCAGCTGGTGCTGGCCGCGCTGGACGCGGCGGAAGCGTGGCTGGCGACGCAGCCGGGGGCCGACGACGACCCGGTGGTGCAGGCGGGGCTGGTGGCGGCGCACGAGGTGCGCGCCCAGGACGTCGCCACGGACGCGGAGGGGGCGCCGACGCTGCGGCGGGGGGTGGCCGTCGACCGGCGCATCAGTGTCGAGGACGGGGCGATGCGCCACGGTCGGAAGAGCCGGAGCCAGTTGATCGACGGCTACAAGCGCCATGTGCTGTGCGACGTGGCGACCACCCTGGTCCATGCGGTGGGGGTCACGCCCGCCAACGCCCCGGAGGCGACCGTGGCCGCCGCCATCGCCGCCGATCTGCAGTACCAGGAGGTCACCCTCACGGAGCTGCATATCGACCGGGCCTACCTGAGCAGCACGCTGGTGCGCGACCGCCCGGCCGACCTGGCGATCTACTGCAAAGCCTGGCCGGTGCAGGACGGCGACCGCTTCCCCAAGACCGCCTTCGCGCTGGACTGGGACGCGGGGACGATCCGCTGCCCCAGCGGGGTGACGCGGCCGTTCGCCCCCGGCGGGACGGTGCAGTTCCCGGCGGCGACCTGCGCCGCCTGCCCCGTGCGGGACCGCTGCACCGGCAGCGCGCAGGGGCGCAGCGTGGCGATCCACCCCGACGAGCGGCTGGTCGCCGAGTTGCGCGAGCGCCAGCACACCCCGGCGGGCCGCGCCAAGCTGCGCGAGCGGGTGGCCGTCGAGCACACCCTCGCCCACGTCGGCTACTGGCAGGGCGCCCGCGCCCGCTACGTCGGCCAGCGCAAGAACCTGTTCGATCTGCGTCGCTGCGGGGTCGTCCATAATCTGCACCTCCTCCAGCGTCAGCGTGCCCCTGAGCCCACCGTCGCGGCGGCCTGAGTAGTGGACCGGCGCTCTAGCGGGTGTGAGCCGGTTCATCGGTGAAGGGGGGCACGGTCACGAGCGCCGCACCCGCGCCCCCTTCCCCTCGCTCAGGCCGCCCGGCGAGGAGTGCCGGTCTGATACATCGGCGGCACGAACCAGCCCTCCAGGGTATCCGGCATGAATTCGAGGGTGCAGCGGTAGGAGCCGCCGGGCGTCAGCAGCACCACCCGCGCCCGAGCGGAGTGCAGATCCTCGCCCGGTTCGAGAAGGTAGCCCCATTCGTTGGCCCACGCGACGACGAGATCGCCGCCCCGGACCTTGCCGCTGGCGATCGCGCCCGCCGACACGCCGCGCGCCTTCAGGAGCCCGGCGGGGTACCCGGCGACCAGCGCGCACCCCGCGTTCGCCGCCGCGTGATCGGCGCGGTACCACATCTTCGCCACTTTACGGAGCCGCTTCGCCCCGGCGGAGGTTGCTTCGTTAAGCATCGTCCACCCCCTTCACACGCCGTCGCCGGGGGGCGATCACACTGGCCGCCCCCCGGCGACATGATCAGTATTCTTCGGGCAACAGGAGCAGGGTGGAGGAGCGGTCCGCCTCGGTGATGACCCAGACTCTGGCGGCGGGGTCGTCGCCGACCGGGTAGCTGGACACGAGGCGGAACCCCGCGCGCAGGCTCAGCGCGTTCTCGCGGGCGTCCTCGGGCGGGACCGCGCCCCAGTCCCCGGCAACGTGGCGGGCGAGGAGGGCCACCGGGCTGATCCCGGCGGCGGCGAGGAGATCGAGGGCGGCGGGGGTGCTGTGGGTGTACCCCAAGGGGAACAGGGCGGGCGGGGGATTACCGGTCATGGTGGGGCCTCCGCACGATGGGGTGGGCGGCGCTCGCCCGGCTTGGTTGCATCGGGCCGGTGCCCCGCCCGTCGAGCAGGGCCGCGACCTCGGGGGGCACCGGCTCCCCGGCCAGCCGCGCCAGGTCGTCCCAGAGGGCCGCGAGGGTGAAGTCCTGGGCGAGCGGGGCGGGCACGCCGCCCGCCGCCAGCTCCGCCACCAGGGCGCGCATCGCCTCGTCGATCGTCATCGCCCACCCCCTACGCCGCGTCGTCGAACAGCTCGGCCAGCGCCGCCCGCCCCCGCGCCCGCACCGCCTCGACGTCGATCGGGGGCAGGGCCGCGCCCCCGGCGGGGGGCTCCGGCTCCGGCTCCGGGTCGGGGTCGGGGCACGGCGGGTCGAGGGGCATGTAGCACGCGACCGTCGCCAGCGGGGCGATGGTGCCGAACGCCCAGCCCTCCCGCTCCGCCCGGCGCGCGACCGCGCCGAGGTGCTTGCAGACCCCGGTGTAGAAATAGCCGGGGCAGGAGCACGCCCAGCCGACCGGGGTGCGGGCGATGGTATAGGTCGTGCCGGGCTCGGAGCGGGCGGGGGTGCAGTAGCGGCGGGCCTCGACGATGACGGCGACGCGGACGCCGCAACAGCGGGCGCGGGCGCGGGCCTCGATCGCCCTGGCTTCCTGCGGCTTGGCGAACTCGCGGACCATGCTAGACTTCCTTTCGCGAGGGGCCTCGTGGCCCTTCCATCCGGCCCTGGGGGGATGCTTCCCGGCTACCGCCCCCAGGGCCTGCCTCTCCTCTAATTATAGCACTTTACTAGCATTTGTCAAGCACTTTACCGGGTTGATCGTAGCACTTGTCGTGCTATACTCGATGCTGGGGCGATTCGAACTGTTCCCACGGGACAAGGAGGGTGCGATGGTCATGGCAGCGGAGGAGGCGACCGGGCTGGACCTTCAGGCGCTCCGGCGCGCGGCGGTGCTGACACAGGGGGAGCTGGCGGAGAAGATGGGCGTCGGGCCGCGCATCATCACAAAGTGGGAGAACGGCGAGGCGATGCCGCGGCCGGCGAATATTCGGAAGCTCGCCGAGGCCCTGGAGGTCAGCCCGCGCGAGGTCGTGGCCGCGCTCCAGCGGTCGGGTAAGCGGGGCGCATGAAGGTCAGGCGGATGCCCCACTACCGGTGGTGAACCGGAGCGAGCCCCCTCACAGTTGCGGCCCGCAGGCCGCTCCGCTGATCCTCGCAGACGACCGGGACATCCCGCCGCACGCCCTACCGTGTGGAGCCACCGTCGCTTCGCCCTCTGCCGGGGGCACAGCGGCCGAGGCCTCGCCCGGTCAAGGGTGGAACCGCCGCAGGCGGCGCGCAGCGCCCTTGACCGGGTGGGGTGGCCGCCAGAATGGGGACAGAGGGAGAACGCGACCTCTCACGATCGGCAGTGACGATGCGGCCGAACAATGCGCTCCTGGCGAATATCGACACCGTTGAGCGACCCTTCTCCCTCGGCGGCGGCCGGATCGCACTCCGGCGTGACGGCACCTGTCGGGGTGCAACTGTGGGTCCCGGACGCTGGGCAGACACCGAAGTTCATGGGAGCGCGGAGCAAATTAGTGCCTATGAGCGCGACCACCATCGACCTAGGGGGTTGCTAATGAACCGATATGATATAAATTGCTTTAATATGTACGTACGTTGGAAAGATGGACGGTGAGCCGCGATGATGTTCGAGGCGATGGGCACTAGGGACGATATCGAGATAGATGCTCACGGACCACCGTCGCCCTTGCGGTTCATTGACCTCTTCGCCGGACTGGGCGGCTTCCACTTGGCCCTCCAGCGACTGGGGCACACCTGCGTCTTCGCGAGCGAACTGGATCCTCAATTACGAGGACTCTATAAGATCAACTTCGGGATGGACGCCGAAGGCGATATCAAGCAGATCGACGCGGACGCGATCCCCGCTCATGACGTGCTCTGTGCGGGGTTCCCATGTCAGCCCTTCTCTAAGGCAGGTGAGCAGAACGGCTTTGACGACCCCAAATGGGGCGATTTGTTCGATCACATCCTCAGGATCGTGAGACACCATCATCCCCGCTTTCTCATGCTAGAAAACGTGCCCAACTTCGCCCAACACGACAAGGGCAACACCTGGCGGAAGGTAGAGGCGCTGCTGAAGGGCGAGAAGTACGACGTTCGCATCACGAAGTTGTCGCCCCATCGATATGGCATCCCACAGGTTCGAGAACGAATCTTTATCGTTGGTAGTCGGACCAGTTTGGACCATTTCAAGTGGCCCGATCAGAAGCACGATCCGACCTGCATCAACACCGTGCTAGATGAGAACCCGCCGGAGGCACGGAAGCTGTCGGAGCAATTCCTCTCGTGCATCGCCGCCTGGCAAGACTTCCTCGATCGCTTCCCCCCCAACAAGGAACTGCCGTCGTTCCCCATCTGGTCGATGGAGTTTGGGGCCACCTATCCATATGAGCACACCACCCCGCATGCGCTGGGCATCGAGACTTTGCGAGCTTATCGCGGCAGCCAAGGTCAGCCGCTCCGGGATGTGCCGACCGACAAGATTATGGCGGCGCTCCCCTCATACGCCAGAAATCGGGAACCGGCATTCCCCGCATGGAAGATCCAATTCATCCGCCAAAACCGAGAGTTCTACAAGGCACATCAGCGCTGGATCGACGAATGGCGGCCGCTGATCCTCGCGTTCCCCTCCAGCCTGCAGAAGTTCGAGTGGAACTGCAAGGGCGAGGCGCGCGACATCTGGAAATACGTCATCCAGTTCCGGGCGTCTGGGGTCCGCGTCAAGCGGCCCACGACGGCCCCGTCCTTAGTCGCGATGACGACGACGCAAGTGCCGATCATCGCCTGGGAGAAACGCTACATGACCCCCAGGGAGTGTGCGCGCCTGCAAAGCATGGGCGCGCTTAAGCAACTCCCCGCGATGGCGACGAACGCATACAAGGCCCTCGGGAACGCGGTCAACGCCGACCTGGTTGCGATGGTTGCCGAGCGTCTCTTCGCTAACGACGACAACACGACTCCGACCCGGTCCGGGGCCGAAAGGGCGATGGTGCAGTCATCCTTCATCGGGTAGAGTAACGCCAAGTGATAACGATTCGGAGTGCGAACAGGCATGGTAAGCAACGCGGGGCATGTCAATATCCGCCCTGGGGTCAGTATCCTGTCAGTCCTCCGCCACCTGAACTACCGGCCGTGGTTCGCGATGGCGGAGTTCGTCGACAACTCCCTGCAAAGCTTCCTCAGCTATCGCGACGAACTCGCGCGGGTCGAGGGGACCGACTTCGAGTTGCGGGTGCATATCGAACTCGACCCGACCGATGGGGGCCGGATCACCATCCGCGACAATGCGGCGGGCATACACGAGGCCGACTATTCCCGGGCCTTCCGACCAGCTGCGCCGCCGCCCGAGCGCGGCGGCCTCTCCGAGTTCGGCATGGGGATGAAGAGCGCCGCGTGCTGGTTCGCGCGCAACTGGACGGTACGCACGTCGGCGCTGGGTGAGGCGGTGGAACGCACCGTCATGTTCGACATCGCCACCATCGTCCGGGACGATCTGGAAGAATTGCTGGTGACGACCGCCGCCGCCGCCCCTGAGGCGCACTTCACCGAGATCGTCCTCTCCAACCTCTACACCCCACCTCAGGGGCGCACGATCGGGAAGATCAAGGAGCACCTCGCGAGCATCTACCGGATCTTCCTGCGCCAGGAGTTGCTGGTCTTGCATTTCGATCGGGACACCCTGTCGTACGCCGAGCCGAAGATCTTGTCGGCGCCGTTCTACCGGGAGCCCGCTGCGCCGCCCCGATGCTGGCGCAAGGAGATCGACTTCGACTTCGGCCTGGGATTGCGCGCCCATGGCTTCGCCGCGCTCCGGGAAACGGGCAGCGTGTCGCACGCCGGCTTCGCCCTGTTCCGGCGGGATCGGTTGATCCAGGGCAGCGCCGACGAAGGGTACCGCCCGGAGCAAGTATTCGGCAAATCCAACAGCTACGCCTATCAGCGGCTGTTCGGTGAGGTACACCTCGAAGGGTTTGACGTCAGCCACACCAAGGACGGCTTCCGCTGGGAGGAGCACGAGGAGGTCTTCCTCGCGCTCCTCAAGGAGCACCTCGACGTCCAACCACTGCCCCTACTCGATCAGGCGGAGGGCTACCGGTCCAGGCCGAGACGGGAGGACTTCAGGGCAGGCGCTGAGATAGCCACCCGGCGAACTGCGGAAGCGATCGAGCGCGAGGTGCCACAAATCCTTGCGCGGCAACTCGACGCCCAGCCAGAGATTGTCGCCCCGCCGCCCCAACTGCCGCCTACCACGACGGCGTCGCGGCGGACGATCAACGCCGAATTCCACGGCACCCGGTGGGAGATCGAACTCGAACTCTCGGACGATCCGAGTATCGGGGAGTGGGTAACGATCTCCGAGCAGCCAGTTCCCCAGGATGATATCGCGGGTGCTCCAATATGGCGTGTGGGCGTACGCTTGTCTCTCGCCCACCCGTTCATGGAGCGCTTCGGGGGCACCGATGCCGCCCGCATCGAGCCCTTATTGAGGGTCGCCACCGCCATCGTCCTGGCGGAAACTGCCGCCCGTGCCAGCGGCGTGCGGGCTGCAGGTACGATCCGCCGCAACATCAACGAGTTGCTGCGGGAGGCGCTGTCAAACGTATGAGACGGTGGTGGCCCCTCTGGTCGGGAGGTAGGGCAGCATGGTGAATAATGTGCACGCTCGAGACGCCGAGATCGTCGAGGTGGTCGCGACGCCCGACACCGGCGGTGGGCGTTGGTCGCCGCATGTGGGTGGCGAAACCCTGGCGTTGCTCCAGCAACTACCAGAGTCGAGTCGCGAGACGGTGCGAGACGAGGCGCTCGCGGTGCTGTCGCAGTGCGTCTCCCCTACCGAGCCGGGTGGTGCCCTAACCGGCCTCGTTGTCGGCTATGTGCAGAGCGGCAAGACAATGTCGTTCACGACCGTCTCGGCGCTGGCCCAGGACAACGGATACCGACTGATCATTGTCATCACCGGCACCTCCGTCCCCCTCTTCCGACAGTCCACCGACCGACTGAAGGCGGACCTGCGCCTTCAGGACCGCGGTCGTCCGTGGAAGCACTTCCCCAACCCCTCGGACCGTGGAGGTACGCGCCGCCGCCTCGAGAGCGCGCTGCAACGCTGGCATGACCGCTCGGTGCCCGACGTCGAGAAGCAGACGGTGCTCGTCACCGTCATGAAGAACGTTAGGCACCTCGATAATCTGATCGGGCTCCTCGCCTCGCTCGACTTGCGCGGGGTGCCGGCGATCATCATCGATGACGAGGCGGACCAGGCGAGCCTGAACAACCTGGTCCGGGAGGGGGAGGAGAGTGCCACCTACCGACGGCTGCTGGCCCTGCGGGAGCACCTGCCGCAGCACACATTCCTTCAGTACACCGCGACCCCCCAAGCATTGCTGCTGATCAACCTGATCGACGTGCTATCGCCCGGCTTCGGTGCGGTCCTGACCCCCGGTGCCGCCTACACCGGAGGGGTAACCTTCTTCGAGGAGAACCTGGGCCTAGTACAGAGGGGCCGAAGTGTCCCCGTAGTTTTCGCGGCGCTGCGGCACGCTTCCTACTACCAAGAACTACCGGGTTATCTACGCCGCGCTGTACTAGTCAGGTGTATCCCAGCCGACCATGTGCCAACCCGGAACAACGTGCTCGCCGAGCCCCCCGACAGCTTGCTGGAGGCGCTGCGCGTGTTCTTCCTCGGCGTCGCGGCCGGCATCATCCTCGGCCCCCCCCCGCACAACCGCTCGATGATGATCCACCCATCCCAGCGCACGACCCAGCACGCCGACTATGCCCATTGGGTGGGGCAGGCGATGGCGCGATGGCAGGGCACGCTGGCGCAGGCCGAGGCCGATACGGATCGCCGGGAATTAGTAGCCGAATTCCGGGAGGCCTACGATGACCTAGCGGCGACCACAGAGGTCCTACCGCCCTTCGATGCGCTCCTGGGGGTGCTGCCCCGGACGATCCGCGAAGTGATCCCTCTCGCGGTTAACGCCAGGCAGGGCCGCACGCCGCAGGTCGAATGGGACCAGGACTACGCCTACATCCTGATCGGCGGCCAGGCCCTTGACCGCGGGTACACGGTCGAAGGCTTGACCGTGACCTATATGCCGCGCGGCCAAGGGGTCGGGAACGCGGATACTATCCAGCAACGCGCCCGGTGGTTCGGCTACAAGGCGGACTACCTGGGCTACTGCCGGGTGTACCTGGCGGATTCCACCTTCCGCGCCTACCGGGGCTATGTCACCCACGAGGAGGATGTTAGGCGGCAACTGCGCCGACATCTAGGGGAAGGGCGGTCGCTGCGCGAGTGGCGGCGAACGTTCCTGCTCGACTATCCGCTGCGGCCGACGCGCGATAGCGTGCTCGACCTCGATTACGTGCGGGGTAACTTCGTCAACAAATGGTACGAGCCGCGCGCGCCGCACCACTCCTCCGAGGCGATCCCACAGAACCGCACCGTTGTGGAGCGGTTCCGCGCGGGACTCCACTTCGTACCCGACCCGGGCGACCCACGCCGACTGGATTCGCAGCGCCACCTCATCGTCACGGATGTGCCACTCCGGGAGGCATACGGGGAGTTGCTCGCCCAGTTGCGTGTTACGAGCCCGAGCGACTCGCTGCGCTTCACCGGCCTCCTGCTGCAGATTCGGACCTATCTGGAGGAGCACCCAGGGGCGACTTGCACGCTGTACGTGATGCGCCCGGACATGGACAGGGTCAGTTTCCGGAGCGTGGACGGCAGCGGCGAGATCCCTGAAGGGGGTCTGTTCCAGGGCGCATACCCCGATACGCGGGGCGAGGTCTACCGTGGCGATCGGCAACTGCGGGCGCGACGCGGGCTCACGATCCAGATTCATCGGCTAGATCAGGTGCGTTGGGAACGCGAGGTCGTCGCCGTAGACGTCCCGATCATCGCGGTTTGGGTGCCCAGGGAGTTGGCGGCCGGGTGGATCGCCCAGGACCAGGGCGATGTCGAGTAATACAGCGACCGTGCCAGATCTCATCACGCTCTTCGACTCCTTGCCCCCGCCGATCGGAGAGCCTGGTGAAGGTACCCGCTTCTCGGCGCAACCAATACCAGGCTATGACCAGCACCGGCTTGGCAGGGGAACCCAGGGAGAGCCGTCGCTCCTACTCGTTGTCAACGCCGCTGCAAGGCGTGCCCGACCGGCCCCGCTCGTGCTGGAGCACCTCACCGTCCAGTACGACATCGAATGTCGCATCGGCCACTCGGAGGGGGAACCCGAGGAAGGTCATTTCACTGTCATCCGCTGCACCGATGGCCACCGCACCTTGCATACCCATTTCCTGCGCGTCGCCGGAGCACTGGTTGCCTCGCTCGGAACTGCACCATCCCGGCTTGATGTAGCCCGGGCAGTCGATCAACTCGCCGAGCTATTCCGCGCCCTGGCGGAGCCGCCCCGCAAGACGCTACAGGGGCTGTGGGCGGAACTGCTTGTCATCGCGCGTGCCCGCAATCCGGCGCTGCTACTCGGCGCTTGGCACACAACCGCTCAGGACCGATACGATTTCAGCATGAGCGAACAGCGGATCGAGGTGAAGAGTGCCGCCCGACGGGTGCGGCAGCACTACTTCTCGCTGGAACAGCTATCTCCCCCAGCGGGCACAAGTCTGCTGATCGCCTCGACGTTCGTCGAGCGCGCGGGCGCGGGCATCTCGGTCACAGAACTGGTAGATGAGGTACGCGCCCGTGTCGGGAGCGATCCGGCTTTGCTGCTGCACATGGATCGGGTCGTCGCACTGACCCTGGGCGAGAGTTGGCGGCACGCGGAAGAGGAACGGTTCGACCGCGAGTTAGCGGAGGACTCGCTGGCCTTCTTTGAGTCAACTGTCATCCCGAGCGTGGCGTTGCAATTACCCCACGGGGTCAGCGAGGTGCGGTTCAAATCGGACTTGACCCAGAGCAGGCCGGCCGATCTCACGCACTACCGAGCAGTGGGAGGGCTCTTCCGAGCTGCCCTGCGCCGGCGGTAACAACTGATTATACGTTCTGTGATCGCCGACGCAGCCCTAATATCGGGGAAGCGCAGCTACCCGCGGCGATAGCCACGCCACGAGGTCAGCCTTCAATTGCGGGGATAGCCAGTCCGGATTGGCGCGACCGGCGGAGAGCAGGCGGTAGCGATCAAGCAATAAACCGTCAACCAAGTTGCACTTCTCAACAAACTCATCGTCCAGCAATGCATAGGGCATCGCAAAGCCCTTTTTCGGGTCGGCGGCGAACTGCACGATCTTCGTCCATATCCGCAGGCTGGGCGTATGAAGCTTGTTGTCCCAGTTCCCCCCGCTGCCGCATTGCATCAGGTATACCGGCACGCCGACGCGGCGATCCTCGAATGGGCGGTAGCATAGGAGGTCGAGCCCGGCCTCGTTCGCCCTTGGGGTCGTCCAACGGCCGATGTCACCTTGAGCCTCGCCAAGGCGCGAGGCCACCTCTCTCACAACGCCACGAAGCTTGTTCGTGCGCGTGCGTGTCCACCCGGTCGGGTAAATTTCCCAGTCAGGAAAGAGCGTTTTCATCGACTCCTTCGTCATCTCCTCGAAGAGCCGGCCCTGCTCGACATAGCTGGGGCCGAAGAGTCCGGCCCAGCCGGGATACCACTTTGCCAAGGATAGGGCGAGGCAGAAGCTATGCGCCGGGAAGTCCTGCCACGGCCCCGGCACCCCCAATCGTTGCTCGCGGAAATAGATCGGTGAGGCGTTTCCTAACCACCCTTGCCGACGCCTAAGTTCCAACCAAGCATCCCTTACCACCTGCCAAGCGGCGTCCTGCTCTGTGAAAAGATTCTCATCGATCAGCACGTCGAACACATCGCCGTCCGACAACTCACCATCGACGAATAGGATGCTGCTCTCAATCCAATCGCAGAGCACATCTAACCTGATGTTGCCTTTGGCGACACCAACCGTCGGGGGCGTTAACATCACTTGGCATCCCGTAGCAGGCTGCGCCTGACAACCGGAAACGTACGTAACAATTGGAAGGTATCGGTCCCAAGCCGCTCGACCGCGAGCCGAAGTTCCTCGGACTTCGCGTAGAAATGCGCACGCGAGAGGACTAGTTCGATGTTGTCAGCGGCGTTTGAAACGAGCCTGACCAGTTCGGCCTCGTCACCGCCTGCTGTACGGAAGGCAACATCTAGATTAGGGTTATCCGTCCGCTCAAGATAGCTGACAGCTTCCTTACTCAACAAAACGGTGCTGAATTTATCGACAAGCCGCGAATCTGTAATTAGGGGGGGCCGGGTGCGAGTGCCGAAGAGCCATCGCGCAAAGTTGGCTAGTTCTCGCAGCCGATCCGTCGGGATCGGCTGCTTGGCAGTCTCGGGATCAGCTTGAATATCGACTTGAAGGTATTGCCTTACCCCCTCCGTCCGCAACGATAGGTAAAGGACACTAAATCTTTCCTCGACTTGCTCGACGGCGATATCTCCGTGCTCCTCCATCTGAAGGAGCACTTGGTAGGAGATGTAATTTTGCCGCACCGTCTGAGTCTTGCTGCCAATCTTCCGCATTACCTCCTCATAACTCATATGCTCGCCCTCGATCAACCTTGTAATGTACTGCGCCTTTTCGGCGGGCTTCCATTCCTTAATACCAGTGACGTGCCGAAACCCTAGGAAGGCGTCGACATCCCTGCGCTCATCGACCAGAAGGTACGGGATTCGTGTGAAAAGGGTGCTCGATGGTGGGGCCGTCGCGGCGATATTAGCCCACCTGCGGGAGGCTGGCCGCCCCGCAATCGCCTCCTGAAGATACTTCAGGGCCGCCAGCCGACGATTGCCTTCCACAACAACAAGTTGCTCCTTACCGCCCAGCTTTTCCTTAACTACCAAGAGCGCCTCGTTGGGCCAGAAATCATTCTCCAGGAATGACTCCGCAAGTTCATCGAGCGTCCAATTGTCCATCAATTCGAGTATTTCTTCTTGCTTGAGATTGGCGTTAATTTTGCTCCGCCCCAACCGTGGGTTCTTCGGATCGAGATACAGTTCGTCGGTCGAGGCGTAATGAAGGACTTTGCCGATAGCCATCTCTTACCTCTCTTGCCAACGGCAGGCATCAGCGAGACCCTACTATCTCCCAGTGGCGGGCTTGATGCATAGCATACTCGGCTAGCCGTAGGTTCGCCCCCCCCTGCCTCCGAAATCTCGACCCCATTGGATCATTCGCACAAAGGAGTCGGCCGCAAGCTCGCCGCTGGTCAACACGGGTTGCCCGCGGTAGTTTATGCGTCTCGAGTCGCCTTCTGTGCAACGCTAGGCGTGGAAGTTGAGCATAGACAGCGATGCAAGCGAGGAGGGCGCGTGCGATGGTCGACCGTGTCATCACCCACCGTCCTGCCCGGCATAGGGGAAGTGCAAGACCTCCACCGCGCGGCGCTTGGCCGCCTCGCCGCGGCGGTCGTAGCGCGCGGTCGTCGTCGGGGAGGCGTGACCCGCGAGCCGCTGCACCGTCACCAGGTCGATCCCGGCGTCGAGGAGATCGCCGACGAAGGTCCGCCGGAAGTCGTGCGGGCTCAGCTTCGCGACGCCCGCCTGCCCGAGGCGCTTGCGGAGCACCTTGTAGATCGCGTTCGAGGACAGCCGCGCCCCCGCGATCCGCCCGCCCTGCGCCACCGGCAGGAAGAGCCCACCCGGGCGGTTGCCCCGCGCGGCCACCCAGGCGGCGACCGCCAGCGCCGCGCCGCCCGCCAGCGGCACCAGCCGCTCCTTGTCCCCCTTGCCGTGGCGTACCCGCAGCGTCGGCGGCTCCGGGGTCCAGTCGGCCAGGTCGAGGTCGGCCAGTTCCGAGCGGCGCACCCCGCCGACGTAGAGGACCGCCAGGAGCGCCGCGTCGCGGGTCCCGGCGGGCGAGCGGTCGGCGAGGCAGGCGCGCACAAGGGCCGCCAGCTCGCCGCTCGTCGCCGCGCGTCCCGCCGGCAGGCGGGTGCCCCTGGCCCCGCGCACGTCGCGGATGCGGTCGTACTCCTCCGCGCCTAGCAGGTCGAGGTTGTGCGCGTAGCGCGCGACGCCCCGCAGAGCGGCCAGGGTGAGGTTGACCGTCGCCGGCGCGGCCCCGCGCGCCAGGAGGCGCTGGCGGATCGACGCGACATGGGCGAAGCGCAGCTCGTGCCAGGGGAGCCCCTCCCAGGGCATGGACACGCCCCCGTCGGCGGCGAGGAGCGCCGCCACCGCCCGCAGCCGCTCGGTCATCGTCTGCCGCCCTTTCGACGACAGGCTCGCCAGGTAGGCCAGGGCCGGGTCGTGCAACGGCTCCGGGTGGCCAAGCCCGTCGGGCACCACGGCAGTCCACCCAGCAGGCGCGATCGCCGCCTCAGTCTCGGCCATCGTCCCCCTCCTCCCCGGTAGCGGTCCCCCGTCGGGTGAGGGCTTTCCGGAAGCGTACTTCGACCCGCTCGTAGCCCATGCGCTCCTCATAGAAGGGCACGGACAGTTCGCTGTGCCAGGAGGTGTCGAGCAACACAACCGCCGCCCCCTGGCCCCGCGCCCACGCTTCCACCGCGCCCAGCAGCCGCGTCCCGACCCCCCGGCGCCGGTATCGCTCCGCAACCACAAGGGCATCGACCGTGGCGCGGGTTTGCCCCGCATCGCGGAGGAATTGCCTGGCGGCCTCGTGCAGCGGCCGCTCAAGATGGGCGGTCACAAAGCCCGCCACCGCCCGCTCCCGCTCGGCCACGAAGTAGCAGCGGTCCTCGCGCGCGGCGACGGCCAGGGCGCGCCGTTCGAGCCAGGGGGCGAGCCCGTCGGGGTCGGGATACTGGAAGAGGGCGGGACTGCGGCGGGCGTAGTGCGCCCCGGCATCCAGCCACGCGCGGGCCAAGCCCTCGCCATCGCCCGCGCACGGCGGACGGATGAGCACACCGTCCGGCAGCTGTCCTTCCGATCCCATACCGCCATCCCCCTCCCCACCGCCCGCACAAGTTGCCGATAACGTTCCCCCTAAGGGCAATAGCGGCGAGTTCGTCGCCAGCGGTATCATCGCCTTCGCTGGCACTAACGACGCCTATTTCTATCATGCTACCCAGCTTAACGGTGCAGGGTATCAGCAGATGACCGAAAATCAGCTGCAACCGGGCATGTTCGGTTACAACGCCGATGTATACGTCTACAAGGATCCGAGCAATAGCTCGCAGTATATCACCGGCAATTCCCCAGCCTGCTGTGGCGGCGGCGCAAACTACAGTTATGCGCCGTTCTTCGAGACGCGGACGATGATTGGCGTCGATAGCGTTGGCACGGGCCTCGGCTTCTGGTACACCTCCTGGCAGTACAACAAGTATGTGTTGTACCCCGACTATGGGGTCTACTACCATCACGGCTCGCAACCCGAGTGGGATCGCGTCAGCAACCCGCCGTATGCCCAGTGGAACCCGCGCCCGGAGAACGACCCGAACCAGATCGGCGGCACCTGGGAAGCGCCCGGCAATTAGTCCACTAGCGCTGCGAACGAGGAGGTCATCATGCGACAGTACCGCAAGATCCTGATCCTATCCGCACTATTATTGGCTCTGGTGGCACTCGCTGCCCGGTCGAATGCCCGCGTGGACGCGGCGGTCGCTCCGGCCCCGCCAGTGGTGCCGACCGTCACCGCTGCTGCGATCCCTACCCCCGCCTACTCGATCCCGACCACCCCCGACCCGCGCTACCGCGCTCCCGACCTGCCGAAGGTGACGCCGCAGGCCGCGCACGGGGTTCCTGCTATCGCGCCGAGCAACCCGGCGGCGGCGGCGGGCCTGCCCGCCATCACCGAGGAGGACGTGCGCGCGGTCGCCCTGACCGCCGGCCACTGGCCCGACCAGTTCACCCCGGTCGGCGCGACGACCATCGCCAGCGTCGAGTTCCTCTCCCACGCCGCGGTGGAGCCGCGCGTCGGCGGCCACCTCTCGCCGACCGTCAACGACGAGCTGTGCCTCGTCAAACTGGACGGCGGCTTCACCCGCCCAGCCCCCGACCCCGGCGCGACCGGGCCGCAGGGCCAGCCGGTGACCTCGCAGCACCTGTACCTCCTCTTCGATGCGCGTACCGGCAACTTCCTCATGCTGTACCAGCCATCGCCGAACATGGATAAGTAGCACACCTGTCCGTGTCCTACGTATCCAGTCCGCAGGTGCCCCGCGCGCCCTTCTGGGCGCGCGGGGCACCTGCTTCGTCGAGCGCCGCCCGTACGGGACTGCGGTGGCTCGACCACGCCGTATACAGAAGCGGCGGGGAAAAGTGGCGCTGCCACACTTTTCCTCCCGATCCACGACGCACGTTAACGCTTCGGCATCTTCTTGATCGCGTCGTAGGCGGGGCGGGGCGAGTAGTCGGCGTAGAGGATGCTCCACGGCGACTTCTCGTCGGTCGCCGGGGCGACGGTGGAGAAGTTAAGGTTCCAGAGGAACAGCACGCCCGCCCACGGCCAGTTCTGCTTCGCCCAGTCGTAGGCGCGGACGAGGTACTGCGCCTGCTGGTCCTCGGTGATGTACTCGCCGTACTCGTAGCCCTTCGCCGCGTTCTTGGTGCTCCAGCCGAACTCCGTGATCCAGGCCTGCTTCTGGCCGTCGCCCGCGTCCTCCATCACCTTGCGGAGGTCCTCGGCGCGGCGGAAGTAGAACGAATCGTTGTTGGAGAAGCCCGGCCCCGGCCCCGGCTTCTCCGGGAAGAGGGTCTCCGGGGGGTTGAGGGTGCCGGTGGCGTGGATGCCGAGGATGTCGAAGTATCGCTTGATCTCGCCGCCGTTATAGGCGTAGATCTGCTTCAGGTAGATCGCATCGTCGATCGCCAGCGCCGGATTATTCTCCCCGGTCGGCGTCAGCCCGCCGAAGACGACCAGCGCCTGCGGGTCGGCGGCTTTGATCGCCGGGAACGACGCCTTCAACAACTCGGCGTACTCGGCGGGATTCACCGTGCCGCCGGTCTCGCCCGCGAGGTTCTCCTCGTTCCAGATCTCGTACGCCGCGACCTTGTCCTTGTAGCGCGCGGCGACCGTGCCGGCGAACCGGGCGAAGAGTTGCTTATCCTTCGGCATCCCGCCGTTCGCCCCGGCCCAGGCGGGCGAACGGAGCAGGATCAACAGCAGCTTCACGTTCTTGCGCTGCGCGGTGTCCACGAGCTTATCGAGGGTGTCCCAGCTGTAGCTTCCCTGGGTCGGCTCGACGCTCTCCCACGAGATCCACTGGCGCGCCCAGCCAAAGCCCGCGCCGGTCAGGAGGTCGAGGGTCTTGTCCTGGTCGGCGGTCGGCAGCCAGACGTTCATGCCGTAGTCGAGCCCCGCGACCTTGCCGGGGAACGCGGTCGTGATCGCCTGCGTCGTCGGGCGATTGGCCGTCGTCGTGCCGGTGCGGGTGGCGGCGACCGTCGGCGCGCCCGATGCGCGGGTCGGCGCGATGGTCGGGGCGGCTGGTGCGCTGCCTTGTGTGGCGGCAACCGTCGGCGCGGTATTGCCGCCGCCACAGGCCACCAGCATCGTGGTCATGGCGATGACGACGAGCGGCACGGACGGCCAGCGTCGCCGCACACCAGTCGTTCGGTACCGATCGGCCTGCACTAGTACAGCGAGGCCGAAGTACCCCAATGGTTTCTGTGGCGTTATGGCACGCTTTTCCGCCGAGAAACCACGGGGCTATCTCCGCCGCGCTGTACTAGCCGCATGGACGTTCCTTCTCGCCGTCGCCCACATCGCGCGAGGCATCGGACGTTCCGTGCTTCCTCATCGGCGATGGGCGTGCACTAGGCGAGCGCGGGGTGGCAACGCTGGCGGTCGCACCGGGCCACGAACCACGCGAAGAGCGCCAGCCGGGCGGTGGTGCGCGTCCTCCTGCAAGGCCAGGGTCTGCTCCGCCGTCGAGACCCGCGCGTATCCCACCAGCATCGCCGCCCCTCCCCTCGCGCCCCGCCTCCGTCGCGCCGGAGTGTCGCAGAAGTCACCGTGGGGAGCAAGCGAAGAGACCATGATTCCGAGACAACGTATGAGAACAGGCAAGCAACGAAACCCCGCCTCGCCATAGGACGCGAGGGGCGTGTCTCATATACGGTCGTTTCCGAGACACGGCCGCGCAGCCCCATCGCTCGGAAACGCCGGGACCGCCATCGACCGACCGTGACAGGATGTACCGTAGCGTAAACGGCCCGGCGAGGAACGGGACCTCTGGGCGATACCCCTCCTGGGGCGGCCTGCACTACCTATTACGTCCCAGGTGGTGCGGTGCGGCACGCGATGGGGGCGTACGCCTGCGCACCGCCGGGCCGCACGAACCGATACCAGGTAGCGGAAGGCGCACGGTGACGACGAGACAGCGTGGTGATACCATGCTGCTCCTATCGTTCCTTGCGCCACCCGACACCCCGCCGTTGTCGTCCTCCTATCCGCTGTGCTGGCCTGTAGCGCTGCTGCGATGGCCGAGCGATGAAGCGATCGTACCTGGACAGAGAGAGGGACTAAGGCCGCCTCGGCACGGCTGCGCGGCGCGCTCCGCGACGACGACACCCTGGCGCGCTTCGGCGACGAGTTCGTGGTGCTGCTGGACGCGGTGGCCAGCAGGCTGGCGGCGGCGCTAGCGGAACCCTTCGTCATCGACGGGCGGGCGCACGCGGTCACGGCGAGCATCGGGATCGCCCTGTGCGGCCCGGCCCACACGCGCCCGGAGGATGTGCTGCGGGACGCGGACGCGGCGCCCTATCGCGCAAAAGCGGCGAAGGGCGGCCACGGCGGAGGCCGCTCGCCATAGCAACGAGCGAGGCCCCGGATCATCTCCGGGGCCTCGTATCTGGTCTTTCCTTTAAGGTAGGGCTAACGTAGCGCGGCGCGCGTACCGGGATAAGTCGTGCGGCGCTCTCGACCGTATAGACTTCTCGCCGCTAATCCCCGCTCGCTGGCCGCGAGAACGTCTCTCGGCGCGGCTGCTGCTTCGCCTTGCGACCGAGCAGATTCAGAACTGACGCCCAGCGTGAGCGTGCGGGGGTGGGGTGCTTAGCCGTCGTGCCGCGTGGCGTGCTCGGTCGCGCGCGTGGCACCATCACACGGGTGGACGGCGAGATCGTGGCGATCGGTGTGACGGGGCGATAGGCCGGGGCTGCGGGTCGCGGTGCGGGGGCCTGCGCCGGTTGCCCCTCCGGTGTGTCCCCCCGTTGCTCCTCTTCCTGGTACTGCTCCTGCCCCTGCTTGGCCGAGAGGAGGTCGAAGAGCGCCGCGAAAGCCACGCCCCCGAGCGCCGCCGCCCAGACCGCCGGGGTGCGACCCAGGCCCATCGCCAGGGCCACGGCCGGGTTGAGGACGCCGTGCGAGAGGAGCAGGCCCGCACCGAGCGCCGCGCCGATGGCCACCCCGCCGCCAGCCTTCGGCACCCACTTGTCCGAGACGGCCACCACGGTCAGCACCAGCAGCCCCGCGCCGACGAACTCGCCGACCGGCTTCCCGGCGTTATACGTGCCGAGGTCCCCGATGGACGGCGCGACCTTCGCCGCGAGCAGCGCCCCGACCACCTGCGCGACCAGGTAGAGCACACCCTTCACGACCGGCTGTCGCCGGGCCACCAGGAGGCCGAGCGTCACGGCGGGGTTGAGTTGCGCCCCGGAGATCGGCCCCAGGCCGTAGACCAGCGCCGCCAGGATGAGCGCCACCGCATACGGCGTCCCGGCCAGCAACGCCGCCAGGGTGAGCAGGCCCGTGCCGACCAGCTCCGCGAGCAGCGCCTGATACGTCTCGGCCTTCTTGAGATCCGCGAACGACTCGCCCATGTCCCCCTCCCGCTTGCAATCTACACCGAACATCCGTCCTGTACGTACAGTGCAAGGGGCGTGCCAACCTGGAGGCGCGTGTAGGGATGTGCGCGTGGACCGGGGATGTCAGCCGATGTAGGTCGTGCGTCGCAGACCTCGCCGCATGATCCGGGCTCTCCCGCAAAGTTGGTGCTTCAGGTTCTGACGTAGGGACGGCACCCGCGGAAACGGCCAAATGCGGGTCGAGCAGCACTGATTCTCAGCCATTTTCGGGCCATTCCCCCCATCTCGCCGGTGATCTTCAGCCGAAGCACCAACTTTGCGGGAGACCCCTGCTGGGTCTCCCAATCTTTTGGTGATTCAGGTGGAATGCCCCGAAAAGTGGAGGCGAGGGCATCGGGATATCACCGTCATCGGCCCGTTGAGGCGCTTCTCAGGCGGTTTTCGACGGCACCGTCCCTAGCAGGACCCTGGATCACCAGATGATTGGGAGTGCCAGGATGTCCTGACGAAGTGTGATTCCGCGCGGGATTGTACACGCAAGCGATGACAGCAAGGGGGAGTGCGGGCTTTCAGTCATTGTCTGGAGTATTGGTTGGCGAGCTTCAGGTTAATAAGCTGGATCCACATCGCCTGCTCGCTCACCCGGTAGAGCTTGGCGAGCGCTGGCATGTCGAGGCCGTGTCGCGCCACATCGCGACGCAGGAACCGCTCGGGCATCAGTAATTCCGCCGCGAACTCATCCGCCTCGATCTCTTGTCGATTGTGGGAGTTCAACCAACCGGGGCGATCCTCGATATGGATATTGGCATCGTCATAGGCCTCGTGCCCGGAGAGGTAGTGGCCGAGTTCGTGCGCGATCGAGAAGCGTTGCCGCGTTTGAGCATGAGTCGCATTGACACCGATGCTCTTGACATCGCCCTCGATATAGGTGACGCCGGAGATCGTATCCGGAAACTCGAAGGGGATGATGTCGAAGCCGAGAAACCCGGCAATCACCTCCACGTCGACTGGCGGCTCGCTGACGCCGACCATCTTCAAGACCTGAGTTGCTCGACTACGGGCCTCGCGCGAGCGGATCACTGCCCTCTATCCCTCCTCGCTTGGTCTGCGCGGTCGCGTGCGCGCTGCTTGAATGCCTCGATTGCGTGGGCGCTCTCATTACGCCGCTCTGGTGGTACGTTACGCTCACTGCGACGGTACTCAATCGCTGACGTGCCGACTGGCTCGGTGAAGTGTGCCAGTGGCTTCTGAAGTAATTGCGCCATCTCGGCCAGTTCTTCAAGGTTGAGTCGTGTCTTGCCACGCTCAATATCGGAGACGGCCGCGTGGCTTCGCGGTCGGCTAAGCATGCGGCCAACGTCGGCCTGCATCAGCCCGAGATCCTGGCGTGCCTGCCGAATTCGGCGGCCTATCTCTTCGTAGGTGATCATCTGACCCTCCTCTACCAGGTCATCTTACCCATGTAAGTCCTTGCTGACAAGTAAGCTTGATCTTGACTATGCTTACAGAAATGCTTACAATGTAAGCATGGGCCGGATTATCGGTCTTGCAATGTAGGCGCGTGGCGCCGGAAAGGACTGGCCAGTATGGCTTCCATCGAGCAGCAAGCCAAGGCGAAGCTCATCCGCTACTTCGTCAATGGTGAGGAGCAGGCCACCGAGCGCCACAAACTGACCGTCCGTGACATCCTGACCGGTGCCGGGATGAACCCTCCGACGGACTATCGCCTCGTCCGCGACACGGGTAACAAGGCCTACACCGATTACGAGGAGGAATTGCCCCTAAACGACGGTGAGCGGTTCACGGCGCTATTTCAGGCACCAACCCCGACTTCGTAAGGAGATGGTGACGACCAGTGACGAACTTGAGGGGCATTTCCGCGCGCTCGGCTGGACGGTCGAGCGACTGACCGGTGCGGACAATGCCAGCTATACGGTCGTGCGCAATTATCCAATCCCGGCAGGCAGTCTCGCCGGTCGGGAATGTGACATCGCCATCGGTCGGGTCACATCTGTGCCCTTCGTTCTGCCGCCGGTAATCCACACGCGGCCGGCACTCGTGCCGATGGACATGGGGCGGTATCACACACAGCAGAGCCCGGTCGGCGCCGAGTGGCAGTACTGGAGCCGCGTCCTGGTAGGCCAGCCGTCACCCCGCGCAATCGTGGCCCACATCGCGACGATCTTCAGCGAGGTGTAATGATGACAGGGCCCATGAGCGCTGCCGAGCAATTTGACGGGGTGCAGCTTTCGGTTGCGATGACAACGACGCTGGACGGGCAACTGCGCGCGCACCTCGACAAAGGGCGGCGACAGGAGGACCTTACCTTCGCACTCTGGCGGCCAAGCAAGGGTCACAGCCGCTTCACAGCGGTCCTCCATGCGATCGTCCTCCCTGAGTCGGACGATCGGATCCTGCAAGGCAACGTCGCCTTCACCCCTGACTACGTGCAGCGCGTGCTCGATAGGGCTGGCGAGGGATGCGGGATAGCCCTGATCCATAGCCACCTCGGACCCGGCTGGCAGGATATGAGCGACGATGATATCGTGGCCGAGCGGGACCGCTTAGCCGCAGCCGTCACCGGCCGCACCGGGCTACCACTTCTCGGGCTAACCTGGGGGACCGATGGAGCCTGGAGCGGCCGGATGTGGCTGCGCCAGGCTCCTGGGAAGTACGAGCGGCGCTGGGCGGGGACGGTACGCGTGGTCGGCCAGGCGCTGCGGACCACCTACCACCCCGACCTCTTCCCGGCCCCGGCCCCGGCCGATTCTCAGGTTGCCACGGCCAGCGTATGGGGCGACGAAAAGCAGGCGAGTTTGGGGCGCGTTCATGTCGGGGTTATCGGGCTGGGGAGCGTCGGTAGCATCGTCACCGAAGCACTGAGCCGGGTCGGCATCAGTCGCTTGACGCTGATCGACCACGACCATATCGAGATCAGGAACCTGGATCGGACCCTCGGGGCGTCCCCGGCAGATGCAGAGGCGGAAACACCGAAGGTCCTCGTGGCCGAACGGCTTGTACGGGCCACGCACACGGCCCACCAGTTCGATGTGGAGGCGTACCACGGCAGCTTGCTCAGCCCGGACGGCCTGGCCCGCGCGCTCGATTGCGATGTCCTCTTCTCGTGCGTTGACCGGCCCTTGCCCCGCCACATGCTCAACGTCCTAGCCTATGCGCACCTGATCCCGGTAATCGATGGCGGGATCCTCGCCAAGGTCGAGGCGGGGCACCTGCTGCACGCCGATTGGCGCATGCACACGATCGGACCGGAGCGCCCCTGCCTCGTCTGTCTCGATGCCCTGCGGCGCGAGGACATCGCTCTTGATATGGCCGGTCTCCTCGATGATCCCGAGTACATCAAAGGCTTGGCACCTGAATTCAAGAACCTGCTCGCGCGGCAGAATGTCTTCCCGTTCAGCCTGAGCGTGGCCGCGCATGAGGTCCTGCAATTTATCGGCCTCGTCACCGGCCAGCCACGCATCGGCGGTGTTGGGGCGCAGATGTACCACTGCTACCCTGGACAGATGGAGGTGCTGCCAGGCGGATCCTGCGGACCGGACTGTGAGTACGCCGAGTTGATCGCCTCAGCCGCTGATCTCTCCGGTAACTGCGTATCGCCGACCACATCCTCGTAGCTGCGGTCGCCCAGTGTGACCGATACACACCTCGTCTCGTGAGCGAGAGCTCCTACGTCATCTAGCAAGGGTGCCCATCCCGCAGGGACACGGAGCGCGGCGGCGCGCCCTCGACGGCGCGGGGTGGCGGCCAGACTGGGGAGGAGAGAGGACGCGATCATGCGCGGCGCGGCCGCACCGCCGGAGCGACCCTGGGGGAGCGCCACGGCGGGGGCCAGGCGCGGCGCGCACCACTTCGGGGTAGGCGGGACGGAGTGCGCGGCGCGCCGGTGGCGGGCGGCGAGACGGTCAGTGAGCGAGCCCATAGACCGGAAAACCGTCGGAGCCGGAGAATCGCCGCGCCCCAGCGCCGTTAACATCGGTGCGATATACTTACCATCCTGCCGTCGAGGTGCCGCGCCAGCGCCGCCGTGACCGCCGCCGACCGTCGCTGCCGGGGCAACCCCACCGCGAGGTGGGGCACCGCAAAGTCGTAGATCTCGGTCCCGCCGAGACTGCCTGGTTGCCAGCACCCCCTCGCCCCGACTGCGGACACCGACAGGCTTTGTTGCGCCCGACGCGGGAGCGAGCGAGGAGGAGGACCACCGATGGACGAGCGGCTTATACCGGCGACGCCCTGGGGCGACGGGGAGCCCGAGAAGCCGAGCGTGGCCCGCATGTACGACCACATGCTCGGCGGCTTCCAGAACGCCGCTGTCGACCGGGAGGCGGTCCGGCGCGCGCAGGCCATCTACCCCGATATCGCCTTCGTCGCGCGCGCCAACCGCGCCTTCCTGCGTCGTGCCGTCACCTTCCTGCTCGACCGGGGCATCGACCAGTTCCTCGATCTGGGCAGCGGCATCCCCACCGCCGGGAACACCCACGAGATCGTGCGGCGCCGCAACCCCGCCGCCCGTGTCCTCTACGTGGACAGCGACCCGATCGCGGTGGCCCAGAGCACCGCACTGCTGACCGACAACCCCCACGCTGCGGCGCTCCGGGCCGACGCCCGCGACCCGGCGGCGATCCTCGCCCATCCCACGACGCGGCGGCTGCTCGACCGCGACCGCCCGATCGGCGTGCTGCTGCTGACGGTGCTGCATTTCGTCCCCGACGACGCCGAGGCATACGGACTGGTGGACACACTCCAGGCGGCGCTGCCGTCGGGCAGCTACCTGGCGCTCTCCCACGCCAACTACGAGGAAGTGGCACCGGCGATCCTGGCCCAGTGCGAGCGGCTCTATGCGGGCACCAGCAACCCGGCGCGGGCGCGGACGCGCACGGAGATCGCCACCTTCTTCGCCGGGCTGGAGCTGGCGGAGCCGGGGCTCGTCTACGCCCCACGCTGGCACCCGGACGACCCCGAGGACCCGTTCCTCGACCAGCCGGGTCGCTCGCTCAGCCTTGTCGGCGTCGCCCGCAAGCCGTGAGGGGGACGCGATGGATGCGGAAGGACGCGCCGCCCTACGCCAACGGTTACACGCACGGCGCAGCGAGATCGCCGGGCAATGGCAGCGGGCAATCGCCCGCACCGCCTTCTCCCCGATGGATCCGGCGACGGTCGGGTGCGAACTCGCCGGCCTCGCGGACGAGACCGGCGAACTCCTGACCGCCGAAACACTGATTCCCGAACGGGCGCAGGATCTCGGGGCCGCCCTCGTCGCCCTGGGCTACGCCGCGCCCGAGACCCTGCGCGGCACCTTGCAGACGCTCGGGCGCGAGATCAACGCTGACCTGTCCCCGGCGCAACGCGACGCGCTCCAGCCGCGCCTGGCCGCCCTCCTCCGGGAGGTGGCGGTCGGCTTCTGCGCGGCGCTGCGGGACACGATCCTCGCCGAGCAGGAGACCGAGCGCCGGGGGCAGCTGGCCGAGCGCCGCAGGGTCGAGGCCACCTTACAGGCGAGCGAGACGCGGCTGCGGGCGGTGACCGGCAACCTCCCGATCGCACTCCTCGCGCTCGATTGCCGCGGGATTGTCACGCTGGCCGACGGCACGGGGCTGGCGGCGCTCGGGCTGACCCCAGTGACGGCTATCGGTCGCCCGGTCGCCGAGCTCCTCGCCGCGGCGCCGACGCTCGCCAAGGACGCGTCCAGCGCCCTGGCGGGGGCGGACACCATGACCGTGGCGACGATCGGCGCGGTCGTGGTCGAGGTGCGGCACGCCCCGCTACGCGACGTGTCGGGCGCGATCGTCGGGGCCATCGCGGTGGCCCTCGACATTACTGCGCGAGCGCGCGCCGAGGAGCAGTTGCGGGCTGTCGTCGGCCACGCCCCGATCGTCCTCTTCGCGCTCGACCATCACGGCACCTTTACCCTTTCTGCTGGGCAGGGGCTGGCCGCACTGCATCGCCTACCGGGGGAGACGCCGGTCGGTCATTCGATCTTCGAGGTGTATCGCGACGTGCCGCCGGTGCTGAACCACGCCCGCCGCGCCCTCGCCGGCGAGACGTTCATCGCGCGCACGGCCGTTGGCGACGCGACCTACGAGACCCACTACCTCCCCCTGCGCGCCGCCGACGGCACCCTCACCGGGGTGCTCGGCGTCGGCACCGACATCACCGCGCGAGCGCGGGCGGAGGCGGCGCTGCGCCGCCGCGAGGCGCGACTGTCGGCGACCGAGGAGGCGCTGCTGCCGCTGCTGGTCCGTACGGACCTGAGAACCTATCGCGAGGTCGGTGCGCCCCTCGGCCTCGGCCCCGAGCGGGTGCGCGATTTCGTCAGGAGCATCGCCGGGAAGCTGAATGTGGCGAGCGAGCGCGACGCCGTCATCGCCACGATTCGCGAGCGCGAACTCCTCTAGCCGTCCCCACCCCTACCACTCGCGTTGCCCTTCGGGTGAACGTTCACCCGCACTCCGGGTTAAATTCCCCCGCACTGCGGGATTGCTTTCCCCCGCACCGTGCCGCTACGCTGTTGGTAGATGCTGGCATAGCGAAACGGATTGATTCGTACCCCAGGTTGAAATCGTCGTCGGTGTGCTGGTTGGCCCACTACGACGATAACAGGCAATCGAGCCGTAATAATCAACTGCCTCTGTCATGGCCCGTGTAGAGCAGAGGAGGGGTCATCATGCCTGCGCCTTGAACAGTTGACGTGTGGTGTTGTGTCAGTGGCGTAATGAGGGAGAGACATGAGCGGATCGGGGGAAGCCATGATCAGTCGTCGAGTCCGCAGCTTTTCCAACTCCCGGCACGAGCGAGTGTGCATACGCGCAGGGCGAGCCCTCGCGAGCCTCGTTCTTGCGCTCGTCGGCATAGTGGGCGCGTTGGGTACCAGCCAACCCGTCGCAGCCTATCAGAGCGTCGCTCCCGCCTACACGCACTCCTGGTACATCGACAGCGTGGATGTCGGGGCCATCCAGTCTCTCGGCCAGGTTGATGGGCAATGGGACGGGGCCGGGAACCACTGCGGGTTCGGCGACAACTCGAGCCAGGATAAGATCGTGGTCTTGGATTTCGGTAAAGACCTTAAGCTTTATGACGACAATCACGCCTACCGTGGTTACGGGACGCAAATATTCACCAATAATTCGGACTACCTCACCGATGACGACATCGCCTATCGCGTCGAGCAGTACGCCGCACAGTACTTCTGGAACTCAGGTGGACCCGGAGGATGCGCTCAGACGCGCATCGCCATCGGGACGAACAATAGCTTCCTCTGCGAATCCAGCCTCTATCCTTGCAACGCCTACGATGCCGGGTGGGAGTGGAGCAATGTGGTCTCCAACGTCAACAATTGGCTCCAGGGCCAGGGGTTCAGCGGTCGCATCGGTGCCCGCGCCGCCGATGACATCGAGACGTTCGGATATACACCACAGGAGGGCTTCCACTGCGCTGGGGATACCACCGATTTCATGAATGGCTTCGCCGATAACCCTGGCGGTAATGCCACTCTCGACTTCGGGGATGCCATCACAAGCTCCGGATGCTGGACCCTGGATCAGGTGCGGTACGTCACCACGGGGCGGCCCAATTTCTATGGCTTACCGGAGGTATATAACGCCTGCCAGCTGGGCCACTATACGGATGGCTGTGCTGGTTATGCGGGCGTCGAGAGCGCGACCGGCGCGATCGAGCTCAAGGGGCAGATGACCGAGTGCGGCCAGGCAGACGTCGTCCCGCAATACGACTGCGGCTCCAGCGACTATGGTCCGCGCCAGTCCTGGGAGGCGCTGTGGGCCAAGCAGCAGCTCTATTTCGGGCCTGGGGGGCAGCCGTCGGGAATGCCGTTCTCGACGAACATCAAGAGGCAGTAGGATAGCCGCCGCATATAGGGATCGGAGGTCAGTCGTCGCCGACCTCAAAGCACGGAGGAGGAAACGGTCATGAAGCGCCGACTCGCCGCTCTTACCGCTGCGATCATTGGTTGCCTGCTGCTCATCGGATTGGCCCATCTCGCACTTGATGCTACACCTGTCGACGCAAGCGTGAATATGCAGGGACTTGCCGTGCCCGCAGCTCCCGCGTCGGCGACGGCGCAACCCGCTCCGGATAAGGCCGCAGCTGTGGCGACAAACATCGCAGAGCACCAGGCGTTCGAGGCCACGCTGGAGGCACGCCAGCGGGCCGGGGCGGCGAATGCCGCCCCGGCCGACCCACATAACCGCCCGACTGTCCCGGCATCATGTCCACGTCGCCTGCCCGCACAATCCGAGATTCACCTACCAAATCAACAAGATCCAAGCGCTCGCCAAGTGCTGGTCAGCACACAGGCTGAGGTTGTCGTCGGCTCCGATGACTACGCATTGAGTAGCGGCGCGCTGCGGGACAACGCGCTACAAGGGGTGATCGTCGTGACCCACTTTGCCTCCAATCCGTGTGCCGCCGGCAGCGCGCCTACTACCGTGACTCAGTACACAATGCCAGCGGGGCACGGAATGATCACCCTGACGGCAGTCCACGGCGAGAGCGTCGACTTCACCACGAGCGACGGTACAGTCGGCCATTTCAATCTCGTGACCAAGCAGTTCAACTAGACAAACTGCGCGGCGTCCAGGGTGGCCCTCCGCTACTCGTGCGACTGCTGCACTTCCCCGCACGCGCTGGGATTGCCGCTGCACGTCTCTAGCGGGAGGGCTGCTGTGGAGTGCGGTATTTACCAGTATCTTGCTCGCGTTGTCACGCCATCGCGCTTGTGCTAAAGAAGGGTGGGCTATTACAAACCGCGCCACGACCTACCTTACACATGTTTGCACTTGGGGCTGGCAGAGATTTGACGCTGGTCAGCCAGGGTTTTCGGCACCAGCGCTCATATGCTGTCGAGTCAGCACCACGTTTTTCTGCCACCGGTAACGGCAAACATGTGTCAACAAGGTTCTGGCGCGGTTTGGGCTATTATTGTGACGGCTCGCTAGCCGCCACAGTGGACCTGCCGGTGATAAGGAGGAGCCGATGTGCATACGCGTCCCGAGCTATCCTCGCGCTGCATATCCAGCCTCGATTGCCACTCGCGTAGGAGCTATCCTCGCTCTGGTATTACTCTCAACCGTGATGGAGGGATACTTCGCCCCCCGCGCCGATGCGCGGGGGGCCGACGCAACCGTGGTTGCCCCATGCCAGAGTGGTGAACTCGAAGCATCATTCTCCCACCAAGACGCAGCCGGAAGTCTTGTTGGGAGTTTCCGCGTCATGGCTCCGCCGGATCAAACATGCACGCTCGCGGGACGGCCACAAATTACGGTCCAGGATGCCACTGGTAACCTCGTCGCCTCAAGCGCGCCGCCCGACGCTGCCGCTGGCCCCGTGGTGACCCTCTCCGCCGGTGTTGGCGCGGAGTCCAGCTTTCGCTGGGGCAACGGGTGCGGGACGCCGCCTCCTGGCCCGCTCGTGGTGATCCTTGTCCTGCCCGGTGACCAAGGCACGGTAAACGTCACCGCACGAGGTGGCGGTGGCGAGGGCTCCCCGCTCGATGGCCCTCCGCACTGTCTCGACCCTGGCCAACCGACACACCTTGACGTGACTGAATCATTCAAGGCCGCACCAGGCCAAGTCTTCGTCATGCCGGATCATACGACTCGCTTCGTCGGCGAGCGCTTCTTCGCGTACTGGCGGATGCACGGCGGGCTTGCCCTCAACGGTTACCCGCTCACCGATGAGCGCAACGAGCAGTTGGAGGACGGCCGGACCTACGCGGTGCAGTACTTCGAGCGGGTGCGGATGGAGTACCACCCGGAGCACGCCGGGACGCCGTACGAGGTGCTGCTCGGCCAGTTCGGGCGTCATTTCCACCCCGCCGACCCACCCGCCGCGCCCTTGCCCGATGCCCTATACTTCGCCGAAACGGGGCATAACCTACGGGCGGGGTTCCGGGCGTTTTGGGAGGCAAACGGCGGGTTGGCGCAGTTCGGCTACCCACTGACGGAGGAATTTACCGAGACGCTGGAGGATGGCAAGTCCTACGCGGTGCAGTACTTCGAGCGGGCGCGGATGGAGTACCACCCGGAGCACGCCGGGACCCCGTACGAGGTGCTGCTCGGCCAGTTCGGGCGGCGCATCCTGAACGAGTCACCGACTGGGCGCTAACGATGCGCCCGCTCAGTGCGCCCCGCCCCCTCCGTTGTCGGCCAGCAGCCCGCGCGCGCGCGCCAGGGCCACCAACACCGCGCCGTCCGCGTCCGCCCCCGCGCCCAGCTTCGCCCGCAGCGCCCCGAGCGCCTTGCGGACCGTCCCCGCGGCGATACCCAGAACGCCCCCCAGGGCCGCGCTCGACGCCGCCGGATCGGCCGCCAGCGCCGCCAGCAGCTGCGCCTCGCGGGGGGTCAGCGCCGGGACCCGCGCGATGGGAATTGGCATGGTAAGCGGCGCGGCCTCGGCGGCGATCGGCACCGCCGCCGACTGCACCACCGTGCGTAGCCGCCTCGCACGCGTGGGGCGTGCCCGCCCGACCGGAGCCATCGTCACCACCGGCTCGCTCGGCACAGCCTGCCTGACCGGGGGATCGGCCGGTGCCACGCCTGGTGTGTCGCGCGTCTCGACGCCCCGCGACATACCATCGGTCTGGGCCGTGATCGCCGCGCGCGGGTCGGGCAGCGCCACGCGGCGGCGGCACGCCGCGAGCGCGTCCCCCGCCCCCGCCAGATCGGGCACCAGGCGCGCGAGCGCGGGCACCCGGAACCAGGGCCGCTGGCGTAGCACCAGCGGCTGGCGGTCCTGCGACACCACCAGCGCCGCGTCGCCGAGGGTCCGCAGCTCCGCCGGCGTCAGCACCGGGCGGGCGACCTCCCCCGCCCCGCGATTGCCCCGGTCGGCCCAGGGCAGCAGCAGCGCGCGGCTGGCGCTCCGACTGGCCGCGAGGACGGTGCTCTCCCCGGTCAGCTTCGAGAAGTACTCGGCGTCGGCGCGGCTCACCTTCGCCAGGCAGATCTTCGTCATCGCGTTGGTCAGGATGATCGCGGCCCCCGCCTCCCCGTAGGTGGCGACGAGCTGCGCGGTGTCCTGCACCACCAGGAGGCAGCCGACCCGCGCGCTCCGCACCGTGGCGATCCAGCGCTCGAAGCCGGGGATGTGCCCCAGGTTGCCGAACTCGTCCAGGTAGCACAGCACCGGCACCGGCAGCGTCCCGTCCGGCCGCGTCTTCGCCAGTTCCACCAACTCCGTGAAGAGCTGGGTGAAGAAGCAGGCGGTCAGCGGCGCCAGCGTGGCCGCCAGATGCAGGTCGAAGCCGATGTAGAGCGCGGTCGGCACCCGCCCGAGCGCGGCCAGGTCGATCTCGCTCGCGCCGGTCGTCGCGCGGATCTCCGGGCTGTCGAGGACCGCGAAGCGCACCGCCAGCTCGGAGAAGAGGCCCCCCAGCAGCTTCTCCGACTGGCCGACATACGCCAGGAACCCCTCCGCCTTGGCGCGGACCTCCGGCACCGGACTCCCCTCGAGCGTCGCCCGGACCGCCGCGAAGCCCCGGTTGCAGAGCAGCTCCTGGAGGTCGGCCAGGGGCGGCGGCCCCGTGCCGCCCCCTTCGGCCACCCGGACCAGGTGGAGCGCGCCGGCCGCGATCAGCGTCGTCGCGGCGTTGTCCCAGAAGGGCTCCGACCCGCTCGTGCCGGTGTTCTTGACCCAGGTGCGCGCGAAGAGGTCGGCGGTGCGCATGTCGCGGACCCAGGCCAGCGGGTTGTAGCCGTGGGAGATCGTCGGGTCGTAGAAGTCGAGGATCCAGACCCGCCCGTCCGGGTAGGCCGTCCGCAGGTGCGGCGCGGTCTTCTTCAGCAGCTCGCGCTTGGGGTCGGCGACGATGATCGTGCGCCCCCCGGTCTCCCCCAGGAGGTTGGGGATGATGAAGCCGCTCGTCTTCCCGGCCCCGTTCGGGGCGTCGAGCAGCAGGTGCTCGTAGTGTTCGGCCTCCGGGATGCTCACCAGCTGGCGGCGCGGGCCGCGACCGCTCGTCCCCGCGACGAAGTGCGCCTCCCCCGGGCACGGGCGCAGCCGCCGGATCTCGCGCCGTGTCGCCAGGCGGGCGCTGCCGTGGCTCGTCGTCGGCCGCGCCCGCCGCCCCATGATCGCCAGGGCTCCGACGAACCAGAGCCCGCGCAGGAGGGGCCAGGCCAGGGTGCGCCCGAGGGCCAGGGCGAGCGCCGCCGCCAGGGCCCCGCCGCCCGCCCGCGTCGCCAGCCGCACCCCCGCCCAGTCGGGCCGCCCGTAGAGCGCCCGACGCTCGGCGACGGGCAGCGCCCGCCAGGCCGCGAACGGGGGCACGCCGTCGGGGAGGCCCGGCACACCGACGAGTGGCACTCCCGCACCGGCCTCGTCGACCGCACCCCCGCTTGCCGCCCGCGCCCCCGCGCGCACCCCACGCAGGCTCGCCCACTCGCGCAGGGCCGGCCAGGCGGCCAGGGTCTCGGCGCGCTCGCACCATTCCGCCAGCCCTGCCTCGATGCTCGCCCGCGCCCGATAGACGCCCGTGCCCGCCAGGGCCACCACGACTAGCACGATCGCCAGCGCCACCCACCGTCGCATCGCCACCCTCCCCCGCTCCCGCCGTCAGTCCCGCCCCCAGCCATCATCCCGCGCGCGGCTCGACGGTGTCGCCGAATCGTGGCCCGGGTGTCCCGCGTCGGCCTCGCGCGTCGCCGCCGCGAGCGCCCGGTCCCAGTCGTCGCGCACCCGCGCCGTCAGGCGGCAGTAGTCCAGCCCGTCCTCCCTGATGCGCGCGTGGTCGGCCCGATCCAGGCGCAGCTCGCGAGGCGGCCCCGCGCCCGCCCCGCCCGCCAGGACGATGTGGACGTGGGGGTGCGCGGTGTTGCGATGCTCGACCGCCACCCAGTGGAGGCGCTGCTCCTTGTCGCGTTCCAGCTCGGCCATGACGTGGCGCGCGAGATCGCGCAGATCGTCCGGCCGCTCGTCGGCGCCGGGGCTGAGCATCAGCCGGTGGGCCAGGTAGCCCCGCGCCTGGTGCTGATCGAGCAGGCGGTACGCCTCGTCGCGCGTCATGGTGCCATCCCGCCCGAAGATCGACCGGGGCGGCTCATCGTCGCCGCGCGGGCGCATCTGGTAATACCGCAGCCCGGCGCGCGCGGTATCCCGGCTGCGGGTGTAGGTGTGGCGCAGGATCATCCGGGCCCGTCACGCCGCGCCCGGGCCGTCGTCGCGCGCCGTGGGATCGACGACGTAGAGGGGCGTGCCCATGAGCAGATCGTCCGTCGCACCGAGCGCGTGCAGCCGCCGGTAGAGCGCCCCCAACTCCTCGTGGGCGACGGCCAGGTTGAGCCGCAGCGCCTGACGGCCCGTGCGGTCGACCGCGCCGCGGAGGGCGTCGCACTCCCGCCGCAGCGCGGCCTCCAGGCGCGCGATCTCGCCCGCGATGTTCCGGTGTCGGGTGTCCATCCGTACCTCCCAGCTTTCGGTCCGCAATCCCCCTCCGATCCCACCACGGACGACCCGACCCCGCCTCACTCGTCGCCGACGGTCCCACGCAGTCCCCGCGCGGTGTACGCCGGGCCGGCCGCCAGCCGGGCCTCCTCGGCGAGCCGCCGAGCGGCGGCACGATCGCCCGTCAGCCGTTCCAGGATCGCCACGCCCACGCCGTAGCCGCCCAGGGCATCCTTGCCGCTCCGCACCAGCAGCGCCGCCAGCCGATCAGTCTGCGCCTTCAGGAGCGGGGCCACCCGCGCCTCGACCGCGCGTGCCGCGGCCTCCTCGACCGCTCGGGCGAGGACCGGGACCAGCAGCCCCTCCGTCCCCTCGTCGAGCCCCGCCGTCAGCGCCCGGCCCAGCAGGTGCTCGGCGGCGGCCGAGGGCGAGCGGAACCGCTCCTGATGGCGCTGCTGGTACTCGCCGAGCGCGCGCACGATCTCCGGGCTGAGCGACAGGACCGTCCGCTGCTTCGCCATCGTCCCCCTCCATCGCCTCGACTGACCGGTGGGTGTGGGTGCCCCTGTGGCACCCGCAGCGCCGCTGGCCCGGATCGGCATCGGTGCACCGGCGCGCGGTGCCGATCGGGGGTGTGGGTGCCCCTGTGGTACCCAGCGGCCACGCCGAAATCCACGGCGTGGTGCACGCGCCTTTATCTTGCCTTCACGCGCGACGCCGCCGCAGCGGCCCGCGCCCACCGGCGCCTGCCCCTGGCAGTCGAGGGCGGCCACCGGCTCGCTGCACCATCCACATCGTCTCCACCTCGCCTTCACGCGCGACGCCGCCGCAGCGGCCCGCGCCCACCGGCGCCTGCCCCTGGCAGTCGGGGGGTAGGCACACCACACCAGCGCGAGAGCCGCGCCCATCGTCTCAGTGCCCATGCGCCGCATTCCACAGCAGCGTGACCGTGAGCGCGACGGCGGCGGAGGCGCAGAGCCCCACCACCGCGGCGCAGAGCACCGCCGCGAGGATAAGCCGCGCGCGCGCCACGTTCCGCACGATCCGCCCGATGTCCGTTTCTCGCGGTTCCATCGCACCAGCCCTCCCAGCTCGACACCGCTCAATCCCCCGCCGCAGGGGGTGCCGCGCGGCGACTGGCCAGCGCCCCCGCGACCGCCCCCTTCACCGTCAGCGAGGCCCCGCCGGTCGCCGCCGCCACCGCGGCGTCCGCCGCCCGCCCCGCCTGCCGCACCACCACCTGCGCCCCCTGTCGGAGGGTGAACTGGGTGTGGAGCGCCCAGGGCGTCCCGGCCATGATCGCCAGCAGGGCCAGCGCCGTCAGCGCCCCCAGCGCCCCCGTCCCGAGGGAGAACTGCCCCCGGGCGTCGGTGAGCGTGAGCCCCCCGGCGATCGCCCCGAAGACGCGGAACTCCAGCGCCCAGAGGACCGGCCAGAGGAGCGCCTTGACCAGGTGCTCGGCCCACACCCCCACCCAGCCGGCCGTGCGCGGGTGGATCCCCAGCGGCAGGAGGAGCGGTCCCGCGACGTAGGTGAGCAGCAGGAAGGCGAGGCCGACGATCTTGACCACGCCGATCGCGATCACCAGCAGCGCCCCGAGGAGGCCGAGGAGGTACCAGAGCGGGGCCGCCGCCGGGAGCAGCAGCTTCAAGGCACCGGTGAAGGCACCGGTGGTCGTGTCGGCGCCGACGTGCTGGATGCCGGACGACAGCCCGCTCGCGCCTTGCAGGAGCCAGCCGACGAGCGGACGATAGCAGCCGAGGGTGAGGAGGACCGCTCCCAGGCGCCCCAGGGCGGCCGCCGGCTCCTGCTCGCGCCCGGCGGTGAACTGGACGACGGTGAAGGTGAAGGCGACGAGGCACGCCCCGACCGCCGCGGCGCGCAGGTCGTCCACCAGCCGCTGCACGTTACCCATCCCGCCGTCCTCGGCGAGGAGGTTCGGCGTCGCCAGCACGAAGCCCGCGAGCTGGTCGCCGAGCTGCTGGATGCCATCGCCGACCAGGACCGCGTAGAGCCCCTTGAGGAGCCCGGTGAGCAGGGCGGTCCAATCGAGCGCGCCCAGGACCGCCCGGGCGAGGGACGCGGGCGTAGGCAAGCCGAAGCCGCCGCCGCTGTCGG
>JAABUT010001021.1_pt1 | contig 35780 bp, 37 predicted proteins | sample 5559281 | NCBI WGS metagenome assembly JAABUT01 (sample SAMN10711880, study PRJNA513359) | rock metagenome | isolation source: Antarctica rocks | place: Antarctica: Victoria Land, Ricker Hills nord | collected 2016-01-04 | reverse complement strand
GGGTAATCCTCCAATCAATGACCCTTGTATGCTTAGATAATAAAAAGCCAAAAAAGCGAAGCAAAAAAGCCGCTAAGAGGTATTATACACGTTTTTTGTAGAAAAAACGGTTTTATTCGTTCCCTAGACGTGAGTGGTAATGAACGTTGGAGCACTTTACACTTTACAGGGTTTGGTGTAGGTTATCCTGCGCTAAGCTCTTCGTAGCCATGTCATAATCAGTGCCAGGGTATCGCGAATCACGCTACATTCAGGGCAACTATTCTGCATCCGCAAACTTTTGATGTGCTTCTTCCAAGATGAAGAGCGAGGAAGAGCTACAGGCCAGCCGGGAAGGGCTGCTTCGCAGCGAAAGCCCTATACCTCTTAGGCCTTCACTGGAGCAAGCCTACAGGTCATCCTCGGAGTTTGGTGAAGAGTTGGACGAACTAGACCTGCATGAAGAGCTGAAGACAAAGAAGAACAAGCGTGCCAGATGGCCATGGAGTCAAAATCGAGCACCTATCTACTTGAATGTAAATAATCCGGTTGCGAGACCCCAGAGGCCGTCCCGGATGAGGAGGATAAAAAACTGTCTGTGGCCACGTAGGACATGTCTGCTTATTACGGTGATACTGCTTGGAGGGCTGGTGGGTTTAATAGCTGGTGGAGGCTTTTGGGTCTACAAGACCGCACCTCCTGATGGCGTAAGCTTTACTTGCACCTTCTGCTTGTCACCGCTAAATAGTCACTCCAGCAATCACCACCTTGGTACCCTACGCCTCATGGAGGTACAATGAAATCGTGGGAAGAGAGCTACAAGAAGGCAGAGGCTATGGTGAGGAAGATGAGCCTAATCGAAAAAGTCAACGTCACAACAGGAACTGGATGGTCCCAGAATCTTTGCGTCGGCAATACCGGCCCTGCGAACAATGTCGGTTTTCCAATGCTATGTCTGCAAGATGGCCCTCTTGGCATTCGCTTCGCAGACCATGCCACCGCATTTCCGGCTGGCGTTACCGTTGGCGCAACTTGGAACAGGGATCTCATGTACAGAAGAGGTAAAGCACAGGGTCTTGAGATGCGATTGAAGGGTGTGAACGTGCTACTTGGACCGTCAATGGGACCACTTGGACGAATGCCAGCCGGTGGGAGAAATTGGGAAGGGTTCGGAGCTGATCCAGTCCTACAAGGTGTGGCCGCGGCGCAAGTAATCAAGGGGATCCAAGAAGAAGGTGTAATGGCTACTGCGAAGCATCTTGTCGCAAACGAACAAGAACACTTCCGACAACCATGGGAATGGGGACTGCCCAATTCAATATCCTCGAACCTGGATGATCGGACTCTCCATGAATTATACCTTTGGCCATTCGCCGACAGCATCAGAGCTGGCGTCGCTAGCGTGATGTGCAGCTATAATATGGTCAACAACTCATACGCTTGTGGAAATAGTAAGCTGCTGAATGGGATTCTCAAAGATGAGCTAGGTTTCCAAGGCTTCGTGCAATCAGACTGGCTTGCTCAACGGAGCGGCGTTGGAAGTGCGCTGGCTGGTTTGGACATGTCAATGCCAGGAGATGGTCTTCGTTGGGTGGATGGAGACTCGCTATTTGGCGCACAATTGACGAAGGCTGTTTTGAATGGCTCGTTGCCCATCGAACGCCTAAATGACATGGTCACGCGTACTGTAGCAGCCTGGTACCAGCTAGGTCAAGATAACAAGACAGAATGGCCGGCACCACCGCCAGAGGGAAATGGAGGTCCGAATTTCTCGTCATTCACCGATGATAAAGAAGGCCTCATTCATCCTGGTAGCGATGACACAACAACGGCGATTGTGAATAAATTTGTTGATGTGCAAGGGACTGGGAAAGTCTCCCACGGCCGTCTAGCTAAGGAAATTGCTGCTGAGGGAATAGTACTAGTAAAGAATGAGGGAAATATTCTCCCCTTGACTCGGCAAGGCCCTTCCGAGCGGATGAAGCGCGATGGAGCGGCTAAGTACCATATTGGAATTTTTGGTGAGGATGCTGGTGAAGGTCTAGGACCCAATGCCTGTCCTGATCGGGGTTGCAATCAAGGAACCCTGGCCTCGGGATGGGGCAGTGGAGCAGTCGAGTTCCCTTACTTGGTCACACCTCTCAAGGCACTCCAATCCACATTTGACAATGAGTCAGTAACATTGGCTTCTTTCCTTGGGAACAGCTTCCCGCTGAAGACCTCGCCTTCAATCCTCGGAGACCAGGACCTCTGTATAGCCTTCGTCAATTCGGATAGCGGCGAAGGTTTTGTTGCTTGGAGCAACGTCCGTGGTGATCGAAATGACCTCTACCCTCAAAAGGATGGAGACAAGCTCGTGGGCCAAGTCGCAAAAGACTGCGGTAACGGCCAGGCAAACACGATCGTCGTTGTTCATGCCGTCGGCCCTGTTGTCCTTGAACGCTGGATCGACTTGCCTCGGGTTAAAGCTGTTGTCCTGGCTAACCTCCCTGGTGAAGAAAGCGGTAATGCTCTTGTTGATGTTCTTTTTGGCAACGTCGACGCTAGTGGTCGTCTCCCCTACACTGTCGGCAAATCCCTCGAAGATTACGGCAAAGGCGGCCAGATACTCTATTATCCTAATGGCGTCGTACCCCAACAAAACTTCGATGAAGGACTGTATATCGATTACCGACATTTTGACAAGCACTCGATCACACCACGCTATGAATTTGGTTTTGGCCTTTCTTATACTAACTTCTCTTTCTCTGATCTCTTCCTCACTACCGTCAAAGAAAAATCTCCTTTCCCATCTCCACGACCTGAAACCCTCCCTCCACCATCCTTTGACACATCCATCCCCAACCCCTCCACCGCCGTCTTTCCAGACGGCTTCCGCAAGTTGAGGAAATACGTCTACCCGTACCTCTCCTACGTATCAGAAGTCACCCCAGGTCGCTATCCCTATCCTGATGGCTATTCGATAGAACAACCCCTATCCCAGGCTGGTGGCGGTGAAGGAGGCAATCCTTCTCTCTTCGAAACGCACCTCCGCGTCAATGTTATACTTATAAATACGGGCAACCGCAAGGGGAAACAAGTGGTACAGGTGTACGTCTCCTTCCCGAAGGGGGTGGTGGATGAGTCGACGGGGAAGAAGATAGATTTCCCGGTCAAGGTGTTGAGAGGCTTTGAGAAGGTTGAGTTAGACAAGGGGGAGCGCAAAGAAGTGAGCATAGAGCTTACGAGGAAAGATTTAAGTTACTGGAGCGTTGGGAGGCAGAATTGGGTCATGCCGGTTGAGGGGAAATTTAATATCACAGTCGGTGCCAGCTCAAGGGATTCGGCGGTTAACGCAGAATGGTAGGTCGGCGCATGGACAAGATTGCTATGGATTGTATGATGGGAGAATGAATATTTAGATTTCCTACCAAGGCATGGGTTGTAAGATGGGGATAAGTCTGTACAGTACACCTAGGCGCTTTGTGAATATTTCTGTTGTAGTAGGCTGGATGGTACATCAGATCCGGTATGGTCATATATTATTATTACCAGGAAGAAGTCATCATGATTTGTTTTTTGAATCATTATCAGGCGATATTCAATCCACGATGAGACATACCCGTCTCAACATGTGGAAGCACACTCACATCGATGGCTATCTAAACTGGCTGAACCTTGGGAGGCAGACATGGGATCTCATGCTGCACTTCCTATCACCAATACCCTTACCATGATCCTTACAAAGCAAACAGCAGCCACCCACCTGTCTGACTCGCATCTCTGGCTGCCTCTATCCATCTTGCACTTCGGTTTTGCACCTGTCTTAGTCAAAGACATAGCAGCAACGAAGCCGAGGCATTCACCTTCCCGTTCGGGGTCATTTCCTTGGATGATTGGGATATAAGACCTGCTTGCTTGCTGGCCCGGATAGGAGCAGATCTCTCAATCTATGGTTGGAGCAGCGAGTGACGGGCGGGAGGGCGCAGGAAACAGAGGGCACGAGATGTAGTGATTGATCAGATCTCTAGGATTTTGAAAGGCGCTGGTTGATTCAGATGTCAGGACTGTTGGTCATAACAAGACAGTCGGTAGGTGACGGAGAAAGGCGTGTGAGAGGAGGATAGGTAACCCTTGCCGAAGTCTTAAGCCGTGATCTCCTTCGCTTAAGCTGGGACGTATCTAGAGAGTACTTCGTATCTCAACTCCAACTGCCCATATCCCTGCTCCCTCCTCTGGATGATCAAATACCACCTCAGCGCTCCATTGCGACCCAATAAGCAAACAACGAACAACAACAACAACAACACCACCACCACCATCAACGTCACCTGTTAACCATTGACTGTTCTATTCCTATGCCTCCATGGAAACAATTAGCATTCCCTCTCCCTCTGCCTTCCTAGAATCCCCCGTGCTGAATTCGCCAAGACCGCATGCTAAGACCACCAAAGGCGCAACGAAACGCCATTCCACAGCAACGAAGCCGAAGGCGGAAGTAAAACTCCTCCCAGATGGTACTGTGAAGCCCAAGCAATCGAAGAGTCGTAATGGTAGGTACAGCAGAAGCATCCCGCTCCGATCTTGAGCATACCGCCTCGCTGAACTAACTTGCTCCAGGTTGTGTGACTTGTAAAGCAAAGCGGCTAAAATGTGACGAGACAAAACCCTATTGTCTGCATTGCCAGAAGAGGAGCGTCGACTGCGGGGGCTACAAGAAGGATTTCAAATGGCGCACGTTCGAGGAAACAAGCTTCACTGGGAAGGCAGCTTCTCCAAGGATAAGAAAGGGTTGGTTCAAGTCCATGGCCATAGCAAGAACCATTGACTGAGCGTAACTACTAGACTTCGCTCCCTCGAAACATCCAAAACAAGTTCCTGGAAGCCCAACAATTTCAGATGGGACTGGCTCCACAACCAGTACTACAGTCGCATATCCCCAATCAACCTACACTTTTTCACCGCGACCCATGATCCTGCCAGACCCTCAAGTGCAACAGCAAACTTTCCCAGATGTGCAAAACCACTTTCTCCTCGATCTTTCTGCGTATACACACCATGTCCGGCCACCACCCATGTTCGCGGACAATTCACAACAACCCATTTCAACACCCAGCACAATCAACTCGACCTTTGACGATGGAAGTACCCTCCATTCCTCCATCACTGCCGCATCAAGCCTGACTTCTGGTCAATCACCTCGATTGATCGACCTTCTCCTACCAGGTACCGATCTCAACGCTCCGTCACAGGACTACCTGGATTATCGGCCGCAGCAGTCGAATAATCCATATCAGCCGGGTGGTTATCTTCCGGAGCAAATGGATATACTAGATCCAGACGAAGACGTTGAAGAGATTGTACGGCAACCAGATCCAGCTGAGGCGTGGGTTATGCGTTTGCCATCGCCGTCGCTGTCGAATTCGTCATCGTCCTCGGAGGAATCGTGCCTTGATAACGGTACAAGCCTTTATAGGCAGCCTCGAATGCTCCCGGGCAGTCCAGAGATGCTCATGTTGCGATTCGATCAACAAACTTGTGGGATCCTATCAGTCAAGGACGGTCCAACCGAGAATCCCTGGAGGACTATGATATGGCCTTTAGCCCGAGAGTCTCCTGCGCTATATCATGCCATCAGCTCAATGACTGCATTCCACACATCGAAAGAAAAGCCGGGTTTACGGGTTGAGGGGATGGAGCATATGCGACGCAGTATTCGATATTTGGCTAACGGAATTGAAAACATGCGGACAGATACTGCCTTAGCAACAACACTCGTTCTTGCATTTTCAGAATCATGGGATCAGCATATCTCCACTGGAATAGAACATCTTCGTGGGGCCAAGATCTTGGTAAATCAAGCATTGGCAAAGCACAGGCAGAACTCCCTAACTAGTCAAGAATTTGATCGACTGAAGTTTCTCTGCAACACCTGGGTATATATGGACGTTATCGCTCGACTGACTTCTGTCGATGACGACGAATCTAATGACTTTGATGCCGTCATGAAACTACCAGACGGTCCTTTCCACACGCATAATGAAGTCGATCCTCTTCTGGGATGTGCAAGTACCTTGTTCCCACTAATTGGCCGCGTTGCGAATTTGGTGCGTCGAGTGCGGAAGAGCTCAAGAAATTCCATCAACATCATTTCCCAAGCCAATGATTTGAAAGCCGCAATCGAAGATTGGCAGCTCCCCACAGGGTTTGAACCACCTGAAGATCCTACGTCAGAAATACAACATAGTATGCAAACAGCAGAAGCATACCGATGGGCGACACTGTTGTACCTCCATCAAGCGGTCCCGGAAATACCCTCTCGAAGCGCAGCAGAGCTGGCGCAGGAAGTTCTGAGATTCCTTGCGACGGTACCACTTGGTTCTAGAACCATTATTGTCCAAATATACCCTCTACTGGCTGCCGGTTGCGAGGTTTCTGCTCCTGAAGATCGCCAATGGGTACAGAATCGTTGGGCGGCGATGATGCAACGTATGCTCATCGGTAACCTTGACCGCTGCTGGGAAGTCATCAAAGAAGTCTGGGACCGTTGTGATACCGATGAAGCCGATAAACGCAGGCAACAACATCGACGAAATGCTTCTCACACCATGCCACACGGTTTTACGTCACCAACTCACGAAAGGATGAAGAGGAAATTTAAGAGTGAAGACGACGTTATTTCCCCATTTGATTGGCCAGAGGATTTGGGAGGCGGGAAGCGGAGAGCTACCGCTCAGGATTTTATGGGATCGGATTTTGGGATGGTGAGAATTAAGCAGCCGCGGAGCAAGTCGGTGGATGTCATGCAGGACATGGATGTTGCGAAGACAGTTAGGGGAAGGTTGCACTGGCTCGGGGTTATGAAAGATTGGAAGTGGGAAGGTGAGTTTGACACGTCTTTCTCTGTGAATGCCAAGGCTAACATTTGGAAGTTCTCCTTGGGTGAATTGTTCCTGCGGGCGTCCCTATTCGTCTTTCGCTATTTTGAGTCATTCGGTCTACAAATGTTTGCGCCTTTTAGCGTTGCTAGCGCTTTCGTACTTCTTCTGGATTGTCAAGGAGTTCACCCAACAGCCTGGGTTTTGCGGTAGGAGGGGCGTTCATCCCTTGTATAGAGCAGGCGCAATTGAAATATATGGAACATCGCCGTGACTTTATATAGGAGTCAAGGAACGGTCTCGCGATCCAGCCAAATACTATGATCTATCACAACGTCACGCTTGTCTGCTACTACAAGGGCAGGTTATTCCTGCGTCCGAAGTCCGGATGGGCTTTTGGTTTAAGCTGCTGGATCGTCATGGAGGGACCGCCCACTACCTTATTTTACGTAGGATAAGTTACTGTAGCCTGGTAAAAAAGTTTATATAGGGTTGAGATCTGCGTGGTGGACCGAGTATCTTCTGAGTCGCATCAGCACATCAGCGAATTGTCGGGTTGTCGGATTGTCGATGTAGAGGTTAAGCAATGGTTCAAGGCTGACTTTCTATGAGAAGAACGTTTGGTTGAGCAACCAGGCTGACTATTGCCTTTTGAATGTTGTGGAGGCTGACGAGGTGTAAAAACTTAACGCCCGCACAGACTGCTATTAGCTCAGTGCATGTGTCGCGAGCCTTTGTGCCAGATTTACAACTCGTCCGACTTCAATGGTGGTCAAGTAAAGGTTGTTCTGGGGAAGCCTATGTAATACTCCACTGAAATCGACGTAAAGGTAATTAAAGAGCTACTCCATTCGATGCATCCACTACTTGTGACTTTCAATCTCCAATTCTTGCTAAATACTTTGTTGTCTACTCCGTTTTCGAAAGGAGCCTTGTGAGCCTTATTTCTTGTGCTGTTACATTTAGTTGGATTCTGACCTTCAAATTGGATCTTGAATATCTTCGACCATCAATGGACTGAATCCATAGTTGTCTTAAAGGTAGCCTCGATAGAATGGCAGACCCACTCTGGATTACTCGCCTCTCGACATCCCGGCCAGTGAGATTCGATTGTTGAGGATATCACGTACAGAAAACGACTCGGAGGAGATTTGTTGCTATCTGGATCACGTCTCACTCAACGATGGCCCACCGTATCGAGCTTTGTCCTACCGCTGGGGAGATAAGAAAATTACTAGGCAGATCGAAATCAACGGATACAAGAAGCGTATAACGGAGAACCTAGAGGCTGCACTTCGTGAACTACCCAGGCAAGGATACAATACCCTCTGGGTGTATGCTCTCTGTATCAACTAAGCTGATCTCATTGAACGAGGACGGCAAGTACTGTGAATGGGAGATATATACTCAAAGGCTTCTGAAACTATAATTTGGCTTCGCGTTGAAACTGATAATAGTACACAGGCGTTGCAAATGATCGAAGTCTTAGCAGAGGCCAGTATGAAAGATGGAGGTAGCACGTTATCCGAAGAAGCTACTGAAGCGCTTGAGTGGCTCAAGGACAATCCAATGGAGAACAAATATAAAGATCGCTGGACGGCATTACTAAAATTATACCAGGGGTCGTACTGGAACAGAATGTGGATTATACAGCAAATCGCGTTTGCCAAAAAGATTCTGATATTTTGTGGCCGAAGACACACCGCTTGGGATATAATGGTCAAGGCAACGAACGCAATTATGCCCGGAGACGAGACGCTTCGTCATTCCTTGACTGTGCTCAGATTGAGGAATGCCACTGGGATGGGTGATGTTTTGGGAATAGCCGCACTCCGCAAGCTTACGCAAGATGCCTCAGAGCAACCTGGCGAGTACGCAACCCTTTTGAGTACTATCGCACACTCACATAAATCGCTAGCAAAAGATCGTAGAGACAAGATCTATGCTCTGCTCGCCTTGACTAGTGACGGGCGGAGTCTCGTTGCCCTACCGGACTACGAAATGTCTTTCCAACGATTATTTACTGCTCTAACAACTTCAATGGTTGTTGCCACGAAAGGCCTTGATGTAATCTGTTATGGAAAGTCAAATTACCAGGCAGATCTACCGTCTTGGGTCCCAGATTGGGGTAATGAGCTGCCCCAAACGTTGGTTACGGACAACCAGGACGATAACCTTTACAATGCCACTGGGTCTTTGAAAGGTCGAGTTTATCGCAGAAGTCTAGCTATCACAGAATTTGCTAAGAATGGTCTCGTTCTCAAAGTGAAAGGCTTTCCTTTCGATATGATTGAGGGGCTTGGTGCTGTCGAGGCCAGCTTTCAAAAGGACACTGACAATCCAGATCATCGACTCGTCCAGCCAAAAACGATCACCAGTCCATATGTTTCTGAAGAATGAATCTTGCATGCAATCTGGTACAGTATGATGTTAGACGAAAAACAGTATCAAAGTTTCACACATGGCCTTCTGAACCTGATATCATTTATCTTTGAAGCCGCAGACCGAGCCGCACTCCCACAAGAATTCAACGTCGCCCTTGCCCTCTGGTGCCGTAACAACAGATCTTTCAAAATCCACGAACGGGAACTAATAGACTGGTGGCGTCAATGGTCTACATACGGAAATTTGGACTCATTGGATTTGGAAAATATTGTCAAAACCCTTCCATATAAAGAGCTGAGAACTTTGACCGCTTTGCAAGCTACAACGCTTTCTAGAAGACTTCTCATGACCGAGCAAAGGGTATATTGACATGGCGCCTACTGAAGCTAGGAAAGGGGACGGGTGTAGGGTGCCGGTACTATTGAGAAAGCGTGAGGAGGGAGGATACGAGTTTGTTGGGGATGTCTACGTACATGGAATCATGAATGAGGAGACTAAGAGTGAGGAGAGTTATCGAAAATTGGAAGATAATGAGATTCACTGATATCATGCATCTGGATCACAGCCACATCCGGATGAAGCTTCGTTTGCAGTACATCTCACTCATTCTCCTTATCTGCATGGGTTGCGGAAAGAACAATCTGGACCAACTGCGCCAATGCTGCCCAATATTCTAAATCAAAGTGTCTCTCGAACACCGAGGCTGAGCTCTCTGATGGAAACCAGAGTACATGAAGCGAGGCATAAGGACAGACACCCACGCGCCCGAAATACGAATATAGCAGGATACGGGCTCAACGACAAACAGAGTGGGCTGAGCGTGTACTTTTTGAAATACAGCAGCAATAGAAACTCATTGAGACAAAGGTCATCACGGTTCGCTCCAAAACTAAACAATAGCATCAACAATAGTCCAGAAAGCCAATTCAAACAACTTCCATTATTTAGGGGCCCGCCCTCTCACTCGTTAGTCACTACAATCCATATACAAACTGTCCCCCGACGAATAAGCCGTCTCAACGCTATGTCTCGAGGAGCTACTCGCTCGCTGCGACATGGACGCGCCAGTCTCGCTTCCCCCGGAAGAACCAGCTGCCCTCGGTGCAGACACCGAGGGATTAGATGTATGCGAGGGCGAAGGGGGTAGGGGGCCATGGCACTCATCTGCCGCCCTCTTCGCCGTCAACTCCCTAAACCGCTCCGCCGACAAATAAACCACACCCCCCGGCTTGCCCACCTCGCCCGGGACATTTCTCTCCTCTGCCTCCGTTCTCCCCGCCCTCTCCCTCGCCTCCTCCTGCTTCTTCCGCGTCAACCCAAGAATATACGCCGTACTCGGGTACGCGACCTGGCTCGGCGACGTAAGCACCTGGTCCGCGGTGCGCAGGTTCACCATTTGGGGCTGGGACTTTGTCTTGGGCAGTTTCGGGGCGGGTTTTTGGGGAGCTGGAGAGGAAGGGGTAGGGTTGGAGGCTGCGCGGGGTTGGGCGGGGTTGGCGGGGGGGTTGGTCGTGGGCGATGAGGGCTGCGTGGGCCTTGTGTTGGGCGTTTGGGAGGGCGAAGGCGAGCGCGGAGAGCCGCCGTAGGCGTGGGTGGTGGCGTTGACGACGGGGCGGGAAGGGGGGAGAGGGTCCGCGACGCGGGTGGAGTGGGAGCAGCCCATTTCGAACGGGGACTCTGCGGTTGGAGGTATATTTTCTGTGGACGCCGCGAATGGACGCGCGGGTTCTTTGGGGATAGTGTAGGGTGTGTGTGTGTGTGTGCGGTTTGCGAGAGTCAGAAGGAATTAGGAAGGAATAGAAAAAAAGGGGGGGGGGGTTTTTCGAAATTCAGTCTAGGCGTGTTCTTCACAATGGACATGAAAGGGAGGAGGAAACAAAGGAAGAATGAAATGTTGAACAAGGGGGTTTGTGAAATTCGAATAATCTGTTGAGACAATGAAAGAGGAAAGAGATGAAAGGGAATGTTACGGGGGAGGGATGAGGGGGGTTGGAAAGAGGGTTTCTGTGAGCAGTGTACGAGAAATTGTTAAAGATAAATTTACAGAGGAGTTCGAACAGGGGGTTTAAGAAGGAAAAGTGGCAATCACGCAAACCTCGACATCCAATCCAGCAAGATAACAACCCAGCGCACCCAACCCCCCACACCTACCTATAGATAGCCCCGTGGAAACCAGCAACTCAGAAACCCCCCCCCCAGCCTTTTAGAAAAGTACAGCACGAAGGACCAACGCCCCAAAAAAAAAACCTTACATTCACTGCAATCACCCTCACCCATCCCCCTTCTTCTCCAAACCCAACCCAACCCAACCCATCCACACATATATTTCTTCTTCTCTCCAATCCTTTTTCCCCCTCGCCTCGAACACTCTTCAATCATCCGATTCGATCCCACAACCCGACTGTCCCCGATTGCTTCAGGCGCGGATTCCGCAAACGCGCTTGGTGAGAAACTAGACGTGTCTGATTTCTTGGAGGTATTCCTCGTGCCCTACTCATTCTCCCCCCCCCTTTTTTTCTCACCCCCCCAAACTGAACTAAACCCCCCACCACAACACCCTCCCCCTCATCACCCCCCCTCCCCCAAAACGCCGACGCAACTCTCCTCACAACCTCAGCCTCAGGCACAAGCGTCGGGTGCGTGGTAAGACGTATAAGCAGGGCCGCCTCAGCCCCGTCCGTGCTGCACTGCTATCCGCACGGAACGAAGTCTGTAATGCGCTGTCAGCCAAGGAATCTACGCGCGACGAGCGCGGCGCAGCGCGATTCTGCGCGCGAGGAGGGTGGTTGGGGGATGCAGGCGCGGCGGGGAGGTGTGGAACCAGGGGAATCGGGGGCTGGGCCTGTGCAGGGGTAGGAGGGGGGTTAGTTCTTGGGGCGGGGTGAGGAGGTGGAGGAGGGATGCGAGGAGGTGGATGAGGTAGGTGAGGAGGGTGCGGGGGGTGGGCTGTGGGGGTCGTGGCGGGGATGGGAGTGAGAAGGGCATTTTTTTGGGTGCGGAGAGGGTGATGCTCGTGCTGTGGGGGGTTTTTTGGGGGGGTGGGGTGGTTGGTTGGGTGGGTGGAGGATTTGGTTTGGTGAGGATACCGTAGTGACTCGAGAGCGAGAAAAGAGATATCTGCGCGTTTGACGACAAAGAGATTGTGTGGATGTGCCGGGGGGGGAGACAAAGGGGATCAAGGTACTGCAGTAGAGGTCCGTTTTTTTGGTGAGGGGAAGAGACAATGGAGGGGGATAAGGAAGGGGTGGTGAATGGATAATGCTTTGTCAGGCCACAGCGCTGTGGTCTAGCCTGCTGGGAAATTTTTGTAAAGTATCCGTTAGAGGTGTGAACCTGGTAGCCAATGGCACGGCCTCTTGAGGATAGATGGGGAGGGTCAGCGTTGAACGGACATTGTGTTATAAGAATGGGAAAAGGATTCCTCACAATAGTATTCTGATCCCTTTATTCTCTTCGCCATTTCCCTACCCACCCATTCCGTGCAAAATCGGCTGATGGATGTTCGGAAGCTCCACTCCACAAGATACTTTCGACATGTAAGTAATTAGCTCACCGACACCTCCCGCAAGCCCCCCTCCCAAAAAGACTCTTAAGGAAAAGCAACACACACCCAGCTCAACTGAAAACCAAACTCTCCTCCACCCACCACCCTCCTCCTCACCCCCCTTACGTCCCCTCATAAACCACCACCCCCCTCTTCCACTCCTCCAACCCCGCCATCTCCGCCCTTTCCCTTTCCCTTTCCCGCCTTCCCCTCACCCCTACCGAAGGATACCGAAACAGTTTCCGCTGCCGGACCGAGGAGGGAGATCGGTAGGCGACTGATGTGAGGGACGAGGATGTGTCGGAGGGGTTAGTGTGGCGGGAGTGGGTGCAGCCCATGGTTTGAGGTTGGGTGTGGGGAGTTTGGGGGGGGGGCAAGGGTTTTGAGGATTAGGATTAGGATTGTTGGAAAAGGAAAAGGGGGGGTTTTGGAAAGTGAAGAGGACGGCGGGGTTGGCATGATGGTGATGTAGGTTAGTGAACGAGAGGTGAAGTGTCGGGGTTTTGCTAAACGAAATATTTACAAAACAATAGGATTTTGGGTTAATCGATGCGACGAAGTCTGTGATAGAAAACAGAAGAATAGTTAGTAGCTTGATGAAAAAAACAGTCGACGACTCTGAGGATGAAGTGAGTAGAGAGAGAGAGAGAGAGACATGGTCGATAGTAGACAAGATAAAATCCCGAGTTTAACGGGCCGAGCAGCACCCTGAACCTGAAATGGTAAACATAATTGGTACCTACCAGAAAGCGAGTCATGAAGTTGATATGCTACCATTTTTTGGTCCCATAGCTTCTACCTTCAGACGTTCCCTACTTACAGCTTGGAAATAGCTACAGAGTCTAGAGAGACAAGTTCGGGTTGGAGGGTATGGAATACAATCGGATGGAGAGAGCGGGTTACAGAGAGAGTAATGGAGGGCCGCGAATTGCACATGCCCCTGCCGATGACATTAGCGATAGGTAGACAGTAATACCATGTCTTATATCGGCACAGAGCATGTAAGTTTCTTCTTGAAGCACAAGTTCCCTTTTGTCGAGCTGTAGAGATAGTAGTACAGACATGGGATAGAGAAGATAAGCGGCAGGATCTTTCCGCAAATGTCAATGCCCGGATGAGCTCCCCCAAGCAAAATCCGAAAAGCCGTTCCTTGGCGCACCAACCACCTCAGCAACTCCCGTTCCCTACATTAAGCCATCTCGCTGTCAGATCCCAAGAAAAAAGCCATTTTTGTGTATGAAGTAATCGTAAATGGACTGTATCCCGCACAGCGTTCAAGTGAACCAGGAGGTAGGTCGTCATGCTATTGATTCGAGCCATAAAATATTTTGTAGAATCAGACGACACGATAGGCATCGTAGATAACTGGAATTCTTGTTAGTTCTAGCCAAAGCCAAGGGTTAAATCCAGTACGTACTCTCAGTGCCCCTGCGGACACCACTTCCAATCCACATCCCCGTATTCAGGTGCAAGTACCTGGTATCCCCCGTCTCCATGTGCACATACAGCCTAAACGAGTAACACTTGGGGTCGACCTCATCTGCCTGGGCGGGATCCTCGAGCTTTTCCAGAACCTCCCTAGGGCCGACTCTCCAGCCCTCAGTCTTGACGGAGATGAAGGCGGGAGGGTGGTCATGAGTTTGAAGGAGATAGTTGCTGTCGAGGTGAGTGGAGAGGTCGGGGGCGACAAGTTGGGAGTCTTGACCGCCAGGCTAAATGTGTATTAGTAATGGGGATAGTGGTGTTGGGGCGACAGTGAGGGGATGGTGGGGCATACAACGACGGTACCCTTGCCCCAGCGACCGTTCCAGTGACCACTGATGAAGCTAATCCAGTTGCGCTGACCCCAAATACCGGGTCCGACCGAGATTTTTGGGTTCAGCTGAACGCTCATCTGGAAATCACGCTCAAGGTTTGGCTTCGGAATAGGATACGAGCGAGACGCAGAGGAATCGCCCTGAAATCCATTGATCATGGTGTCAAGATCTCTTTTCTTTGGTGTTTTGACGGGCGTTGGTACCGGAGTACCGTTGACAGCTTCATGAAGGATTGGGTTGTCGGGGTTGTGTTCCTTCATGGCAGCGAGGTAATTCGGGCATTCGAGTAGATGCGAACGCTGGCGAGAGGTATTCTTTGCACGGACAGATTGACAGTAGATGCATTGCGCCGAAAGACACTGAGTACATGATGAGTATCGAGTATAGAGTCGTGATACAGACGTAAGGGATTGATTACCTTGTCAGATTCTTTTGCGCGAAACTCGACGTAAGCAGCGTGGACGTCTCCGTCACCTATTCTGCCCATCATGAGCACGATCGTGTTATATTGACAAGGTGGTGTGGATCCTCTGTTTCGTAACTGGTGGCGGATAGGGTTCCTGTATTCTGTGATGCGGCTTCTGTCGATACGATTGTTATTCGACTAGTGGGAGTTGATTTCTCGTGGTTGATGAGTTACGATACGAGACTTTGTAAGGAAGTGGAGAAGCGAGAGAGTAAGGAACGCATTCTGCCATTTAATGAACCGGCTGGAAAGGTTTCTAATCCCACGCTAACCCGTATTGAGTGACCCCGCGGTTAGCCGCCCAGTATTCACTCGAAAAGTTGAGACACTGCCCGTCACACCTGTATCTTCCCACTTTGGTAACACAGTGTGTATTTCACGATACACATCGATATTGAAATCGCAGTGACTTGAAGCAGTATCATTATACGCAACTGGAAACATCTTGCAGCATCCATATGTCGGTACCCTGGAAGTACACTCTACATGCTTAGTTTACCATACCAAAAGTGATGCCTCTACGAGAAACCCCAAATCCAGTGTAAATCTCACATCTGCAGCTTATAGGATATCTGATATGCGGACAATATCGCATGATAGAGCTGGTGCCGGTTACTCTATGCAAGGAATGTATTGGTGCTAGAAACGACGGTGTGATGGTTGACTGATTTCGATAGCTCTTGACATGCAACATTTATCACAAGTGAGAACAAATGACGGTACGACGGCCATGAAGCTGACGTAGGGCCATGAATTGCCGGAACAGACGTATAGAAATATGATAGTAGCTTGGAATATGGTCGAACCCTGCTGTTGCATGCGGGACAGAACAAGTAGTACCAAACCCCGGTGACTGTCACTGTACAATCCAGGCTATGATCTTCTTCCCATACGGCTCTCATTCCACCCACTGCTTGGTTACTTACCTCTCACGCTTCCCCTGACATCTTTGTTGCATTCTCAGGCCGTATCCTCTGCTTCAAGTTAGCAAGAACTCCTCCATCAAAGGGTAGTAACGTGCTACTCACTCTTCCTTTGCCCACAGTAAAACCCCAGGCCCCCCTTCTCCGTCCGAAACGTAATCTTGCTCCCCTTCGGAAAGAAAAACACATCCCCCTTTCCCGCCTTCACTTTCTTCCCCGTCTCGTCCGATATCTCAAAATCCCCATCGACAATGATCTTAATCTCATCGTAAGTGTAGTCGTAGACAAGCTCTGGGCCTGGGTCGAGACGGTAGAAACCGGCGGATATGGGAGTGTTGGGGGAGAGGTGCTCGCTGTATGAGGGAGTGTGTTAATTGATCGGCTGTTTTTGATTGGATTGGAGAAATCTTAGAGCAGAGCCGGAGAGGTACCTAGAGACTACGTCACCGAGAAAGGCGTTGTTGTTGGCAATAAGGGGCGGTTTGAACTCTGTTTGAGCATTGGGGAAGTGGGAAAAGGGTGGGGCGGCCATTGGAGGGGCGATGGGTTTCTCGTAAGAGGTGGTTTTTGAGGCTTCTGGGGAGCTGAGCAAAGAATCCACAATTAGTACAATAAAACAGAGAGAGACGATAGATTATAAACACTTGGGAATAACGAGCTACCAGTGCTAGCTATACGTACCTAATAGGCAGCTGGGAATTTCTGGCTGCAAGAAGTCAAGGTGACAAGTGAAGAGTTGACAATGCTAAGAAGGAATACAAGAGTAATTAATTAAGAGAGGAAGAGGATAGCGAGTTCCTGATATTCATCGGATAATCCATATTTGAGATTGTTGTGAATGCCCCGCATCGTGAGAGGCCGAGGATGATTTTGCTGCATGTGGTACAGCGTTGCCTTGGACATAGCACCGTGGTATTGGACCCTTCAGTCCAAACCTCTCTTGAGAGGAATATAAATCACAAAGACCAGTGGGCAATTCGGTCAAAGTAGTAGGTCGTGGTTGTAGACCAGGATGCAGAATACACATTTGGCAAAGTAGAGTCAGGCATGTCAGGGAAAATATTTCTTCTTTAGGCCTTGCTTATCGATAACATCATCCAGCCCTAAGGTATCTTTCTGTCGTCCTTACATCTTCATCAGAACATGATCTTATTTCGCTGAGCATCAATCTTCCTAAAGCCTTTTGCTTTCCCAAGATAACAGAAGGCTGAGGGCAAAGCTTCATCCAATCTGCACACACACGCAGGCCCCTCGGTCACAACCGGCAATTTGCTCTGTTCGATGTCCTATAATCAAATCCTGCTCATTGCACAGCGATCTCAAACTCAGCTCAGATAAAGAGCACTGTTCTCTGACGGTTTCAAAACTTTGCTATTTGTTAATCCTAGTTGACTAAGACTTAATCTGACCCTGTTTTCACATTTTCGACGTGTGCAGATGAGTAATTTGAAGGATCGTGGAGCCAAACAGGATCGTACAGTTAGAGACAGAGAGTTAAAATGATTAGTGATACACGCAAAGAAAGGTGGAAGACTGGAGAGATCTGCATTAATTGAGAGAAGAGAGCGTCGACTTTGTGAAAGGAGATAGTTCAAGAAAAAACAATATTCCTCATACATCAATCAATCAAGACCTGTCTTGAAGTTATCCTGTTCGCATCAAGCAGGTAAAAACAGACGCAAAACCAAGGAATTGAAGACCAAAGCAGAGGACAGACGAAAACAGGACTTACAGGCTCTCACCTCAGCTCAAATCCACATCCTCCAGCCCATCAATCGAATCCCTCCCCAGATCCGGCGCCGTCTCCCACGTCCCAGTTCCCAGTTCCACTTCCATAGATGTTATCCCTCGTCCCACTTCTTCCTCCCTTGCCCTATTCTCATCCTCCGTCTCAGGAACATGATGTACCCCCAAGATTTCTCTGTTCCTATGCTCCTTGGCTGTCCCATTTCTCTCGAGATCCGTCACAGAACTCTTCACCGAATCCGCCTCCCTTGACTGATAGAAGGCTCGTTGGGCCTCATCTGGATAAGTAAAACTTGCTGCGTCTGAAGTGGTTCGGCAAGACGTGCTAGCGACGCTTACGGGGCGAGACAATGTGGTCAGCTCAAAAGAGTCCGCAGGCGGGATCCTGGTAGCGAAACGACGGTCTATTTCCGCCTGAGCCCACCGGCTGCTGTCAAGTGACCCCGAGCTGTCCCGAGGGATTTTTGCTCTGGGGCTCGAACGGTAGGGCGACGGTGGAGCACGGTATGGCGTCTCCTGAGGGGGAGGGTTGGAATTTGGACGTTCCCCGAGTACGGTTGTTTTGAAGTATGCGTCGTAATGTTGTTGTGCAGCGGGCGATCGCCAGTCCATCGCTCTCGGGTCGTTGGAGGTGGGTAGAACAGGAGTCGTTGGAGGTGTCTTACGGAGGCCCAGGCACTTCAACAGGGACTGCATGCAGCCCATCTTGAGCTTTGTGGAATGAAATCCTCTCGCCGGTGTCGAGTACGCCGGGAGGTAGATGGTTGATGTTGTTTTTTTCGATCGGTAGAAAAACAGTCTCTTTTCCTTGTCTTGAGTGTTCGTGTATGTAGGAACTTAGGGTCAGAGAAGAAGGAGGGAGGTGAGAAATTATAGGAAACGATGAACAACTCCATATTCTGTCGTACAAAGAGAGGTCATATTCCAGAAAGCAAGAACAAAGGCATACTGAGCGACGAACAATAGACAATGGGAGAAACTATGGCCGAAAGGACAATGCTATTCATACTTGGCAGACATGCAGAGGCAAACAAAGCATGGGAGATGAGGCTGGCAATGGCTTTGTTGAGCGAGAAAAGAGATCCCAACTGTCATCTGACGATTCTTAAATCAGAGACGAGGTCCCTAATGTAGGTATATTGAGGGCCCTTCAAATGCGGACGAACTTTCTTAGTGTAGATGCAGTTGGAACGATAGGATATGGACGAAGACACAGTGCTTGTAGAGAATGTTGTGATCTAGAGCGTTGGAAAAGAAGTGGGAAAAGCTGATCAGCTAAAGCTTCTTGATCCGAAATTTCAAATAAATCAACTACATTTCTGCTACAGTGGGCCTTTATTCTGCAACGGCTATGTGGATTGATAACATTACCTGGTTTTTGATATTGCCTGACATGTACTGCTCCGTTTCGTGAGGTAAAGAAGTCATCAAGTCTGAAACTCGGTTCGACACACACGGTCATTTTTGGACGGCCTAAATCTTCAAAGACCTTAAACGAGGTTTTTATGTCAAACTTCTCAGTTGATGTATATATTCGCGAGTCACGATAGGAGATTAACCGTTAGAGGCTCAAGAATCGTTCGGATCACACATACTGCAACGCAGACAACCTAGGTTTCCTGAAAGACCCAGATTCCGAATAGCAAAACCCAACACCTACTCTACAATGAGCCGGGCACATCGACCTCGGCCAGCAATGTGATACTATCTCCTAAGGCTTTCCGAATCCGCTACCCGTCTGCGTTACATAGCCAAGCCCAGACTCAGAAAGCATAACATGGTCGATACCGTGAGCTGCTCCCCCAGTCAATCGGGCTGACCGCCGGGTGGGAATGGGTGCAGAAATCGACGGACCGGCCGAAGCAAGCAAGGCCTTACGTCGCCGGGTGGGCTGCTTAATGGTAGTGGCTACAGTTGCCGGGGGACCAACAGGACCAAAAGCGGTCGTACCCTGGACCACGAACTTGCGGCACAACAGGCAGGTTTTGGTATTCTGAAAACCCTCTCTTAAGACCCGACGAGCCTTCCTGATACCACAGGCTGGACAGAATCTTGTTCTTCTAGGTTCTTTCCGGTCGTATCTAACCTCTCCGTTGACACGGTGTACGCGTTTGAGTCTTCTCCTGAGCGCATGCTGCTCCCAGTAGACTTCGTGAAGAGAGTCTCCAGCGCACATCAGACAAAGCCAGCGGCGTCTCTGCTGGTGCTTGCAGGTACACAAGTTTATGCCTAGAGGGTAGCGAACTTCTTGTCCTTGAGCGCACGGATCACAAACTTCTGCCAGAGTTCCGAACCATGGCCACGGGTCGGGGAGAAGCCCACGAAGAGGTGCACGATGATTTTGAATACCATCCACATAGCGATTGAGACGCTTCCAGCCGCCGTTGTTGTTGAAATTGTGGTTCCTGCACGTGGCGCATACGAGAAAACCTCCGTCATGATCCGGTTCTGGCGGTTCCCAGGTGTAATTCCAACTGCCGTTATTACGTTGGACGTCTGCATATTTCCTACGTTCGCAGTACTTGATTCGTACCTGACTGTTATCTCCATTCGGGCATGATTCATTGTCTCCAAGACCGGTAATCTCATCACATCGGTCAAGTAGCAAGGCCTGAACGACGGATTTATCATAAATCTGGAAGCTGAGGTAGTAGTACATTCTGGAGCTCGTGAGTTTCAGGGCGTCGAGCGCTCCATTCTCCAGCGTACCGAAAATGGTCGATCTCTTACAATCTCAGAATTAGCAAAAGAATGAAGATCATAGCCAAAAGCTATCGACCATGTCATGATCATGTCTATGTACAGTTGTGACATATCTCACCGGTTATGATACAGTCTAGCTGAGAAAAATTGAATAAAAAGATTGACTTACTGCTTCCTGAAATTGGGCTGAGGGATTGAAAAGACCTTCCAGCGCTGATTGCGGCCGTCCTTGCGGGTCACGCTTTAAAGTGACCAGCATTGGCTCGGAATAGGAGTTCGGATGAGCCATTGACAAGGAGAGGCTGGTGTTAATTAAGAACTCCAAGATTTAGGAACACGAAGACAATGTTGTAAGACCTTGCTTCAGAAAGTGATGGTTTCATGCTAATGTAAGGGAAAGCCCAGCTGGCGATGGATCATGTTGGAATCCTTGAAAGCCAAATCAAAGCCAAATTGTTCTTTGAAAACTGAATTTTCTTTGACACCAACTCTTCGACATTGAGACATTCGCAAACGGAAAATATGTGAATCAAAGAAGGTGACAAACATTATCAAGAGTAGACGAAATTCTAGTAGGAGAGCAACCTTTCACAGAAGGAGCGCGAGGTGTTGTCGCCTGCAAGCGAATGTCGATCTATTCTGATACGAGATCCCACCTTCTAGAGAATGTATGTTTTGATATTATAGTAGGAACGAAGTGCCCAATGGTACTTGATGAGAAATTGTAGAACCCAATGATATCTTTGAGAATGATTAGAAATCAGAACCAAATAAAACTGCGGAAAAGGGAACTTTTGCAGAACATTGCGACACCATAATGAGGAATGAAAAACAACATGGAAACCGCAGTCTGGGCTTGTATATAAAATGCATTCTAGATATTGATGGCCGTTACGGATGATAGTCATCAAGTAGTAATGTCTGGTGGTCTAGCAAAAGATTTGCAATTGAGGCGATTTTCTAACCTGCATCATGCTGATGCAATGCCAAGCAGTGAAAATCGAAGGATACTCTTGCTGGATCCGCGGTGCATAGCTGCAATGGGCAGATTTAACCAGCGCACAAAGCACGGTCGCTAGAGCGATGCTTGAAGAATGGCAACAGGGCTGCGAATGATCGTCGCGTTGCTACACCCTCAATTCTTGGACCGAGCGGGAACGAAGACTGTGCAGACAACAGCCTGTCGCGAGTCGGGTTGGGTCGCTCGCATGCTCTTGTAAAGCTGTATCATGGTTGGGGTCGGCCCGTGGGGCCTCGCATCAAAGAACGCTTATTGGGGATGTTTCTGGAAACGCAACCTTAAGGGTATGTACTCATAAAGAAACTAATGCCGAGATAACAGAGAAAGGTTGCAGGAAGTAGAAGTGGCATGTTGCCTTTGTCGCTTCGACTCGTTGCCGCAGCGAAACGAAGACCTTTCCATATCATCGTATCCACTAAGCTCGTTCCTCGCTTAGGTGACAGCAACAGAGCATTGAGAAGTGGCAGAGTGTATGCGTGGCCAAATAATGAGTTTCGACACCGGACCGGAGGTGGTTGCAACCAAGAGTAACAGATAAGGTACCTCATGGGTGTTCCTGCATGAGCTGCCCTGCTGCGGCATCCGACGGCACATCAAAGTGGTGGTGGTGGTGGGGCGCAGATATCGCTACACGTTTCCCTGTGCGCATTACTCTGTTATGCTTGTATCTGACTACTTTACTCCCTGAGATGCTATCCGGCTATCTTCGTAGAGAAATGATTGAAATGCTTTCGAGACGAGATCCCAAGTCATGGCCAGAAATAGCAACAAAACACGGCAGGACGCACTCGCGCCCATCCCTTGATCTGAAACCACCACGAGCAGGCGGTACTCAACCACCTACCTGCGCATGTGTCTACTACGAGAACACAACGTACGCAGCTGCTCTCAAGCTAGAAAGGTGCAGGTATCTAGTACATATGCACCAATGTAGTCTCAAAACTTAAGCTCAGCTAGAACACCTGGATACGAGATCCCGAACAATGTTCGAAAGGAAGGCTTACTCATGACGCGATGTCACTCAGCTTCTGTGACTCCCCTTGTTGGTGAACCGGTGTGTGAATGGCGGAGGGCAGAGGCTGACCGATGAAGGACACGGCGGTCGATGTTGGAGTCTGGTCGGAATCGAGGACCCGTGGAGGGAGGAGAGAGATATAACTACAGTCTACCGTACCTTATCCAGAATACCAAGACACGCTTGCGGAGGTATGCAAGCCTAGGTAGAACTAGGTAGCTACGAAGTAAATCCTGTGCAGCTAAAAGAGTTAGGTCGGCGTTCCCGAGTGTGTGAAATGACAGGTCGTGAAATCTGCCTTGGAGGGGGAGACCGACGTGGATGGTTCCTCGGGGTATTCAATTTAACAAACCACGAGGTGGAACATGGTTCACCGAGGAGATTTGGGTTGGTTGGCTGGCCTACTCGTAGACGATCTGCCGTGGGGTTTGACACGAGCATGGAACGTTTCATTGCCCAAACATCGGATCAAACAATACCTTGATGATAAATTGATAAATTGATAAATATCGCCATGAGGAGCCTCTTGAATCCATGGTCATGTCTGAAGCGCTGCTACGCTCCTTTCAAAGCCGAGAAAGCAGTACCAAAGTTCTGTGGTACACGTACACCAGTATTGGTCTCAATGATGACGTAGGGAGGGTTGCTGGAATCATGCCACGTGAAAGGTTAAAGAAATCAACGAGAAGTTGATGACAGTCGAGACGTCGATTGGATAGTGTGAGATATTCCTCCGGGCTTGGCTGATCGCCTTAATCCCTTGGAAGAGTTCCGCAACTTCCGCTTGTTGTTGGAGACTTGACCGAGACACGCTAGAACTAATCTTAAGCTCGCCAAGCATTTCGTTGGTTCCATCCGATCTTTGTTCGTTTGTTTCGCGCATCAACCACATCTGGGGTAAACTACTGTACTCACTTATTCTACTTACAAGTTACCGCAAACCCACCAAAAAACCATTCGAACCGCACTTGGCATTGATCTCCGTCAAAGCGGGCGAATACTCTACTACTGGACCGAAGCACTTGACTTGTACTCGAGTAGTCGGCACGGGCTGGTCGAGGGCATATCGCGTGCTCTTGTGGCATTCTCGTTGCGAAAGGTTAATGTTGCGCAGAGAGATCTTGGCTCTGAAACGGCGCGGAACATTGAGTGGTACGGTAGAAATCCTCGAACGTTAGCACCGTTGAACAGTCGAACAGTTTGTTGCGCCTGCCGCTCAGCCTCCACTTACGACGTAGGATGTACGGAAGTAGCTATGATGGTAAAGAAAAAGGCGACCAGAGAAAAGCGCAGCGCAATGCTGAAGTGAGCGAAGCACGAGATGGATGAAAGTACCTGTTGTGCGTAATAAGCACTGCCACGGTACTTGCGGGGGTGCCAAAGTCACTTGGTGGTTTCCATCCGGCTAGTGCCGCTTATAATCAACTGCTTCAGTGGCGTGAGTGGGTTCAACCAGTCGTCTGTCCCGTACGGAATACCTAGTGAGTCAGTGGCCCATCTTTACTCGTGCCAGCCAGAACTGGGGGCCTCAAGCAAACTGCCAAGCCACGCCGCAAACACACCCAGTAGTCCGTCGCACACACACACAAACACGCACACGCAGATGACTGATCACCACCACTAGAATAGCCCCCAATCGCCCAATTGCACTACAACTCGGCAGGCAGCATGGCCTGCACCTTCGGGTTGTTTCAGAACTCCACGATGCGCAGATCCCCAGACGCAGAAACGGCAGAAAGCCAGTCCTGCCCGAGCTCTAACACCAGAGCATCGCGCAAATTATACAGGCGCTTTTGGGATGTACCTTAGGAATCACCTCCCTCAAATCCTCCAACATTCTCTGCCTCCAGTCCATCGTTGAATGCCATCGTTGAATGCCATCGTTGGTGGGTTGTTGGTAATATCAGCCGTTTTCGCCAGCCCTGACGGTTACCGAGATTGTCTCAGCTTTGGGGTACCAGGCCACCTCAGCGGATTTGCCTGCACTTATCTAGGAGTTTATGTGCAACAGGAGAGCTCAATCTCTCCTCACCCAGGTGTTGCGCAATTGATGTGAGTTTTTTCTCCTTTCAATTCCCATGCCGTTTTGGCGTGCCTGGATTATCGTGCTGATGGCTGTGCCGGAATTTAGAAACACCCAATTTCTTTTAGGGTAATCATAACCACTTCGCCCCCATGGCACAACCAGGAGATGTTATCATTACCGCACCCTCCCTCAGGATTGACCGCCGCTTCAGCGAACGAAGGAAGGACAGCTCCAACAAGTTGGACCCAACCAACAAGTTGGACCTAAACAACCGGACACGTTTTTCAGCTCCCAAAATCTGTGGCATAGGGTACTCTGCCAGTACATCCAAGATAACCAACAGAATGAAGAGTCTCCGCCATAACAGAAGGGAGAACGAAGTCATGGCGCCGCTTCAGCAAAGTTTTGTGTCGAAGAGCTCAAAGCACATCGATCTTGTGGAGGCTTCGACGTTACGAGACCGCTGTGCTGTGCAGAGCCGGCCACGTCATCTGAGATATAGCTTGGTATCACCTTCGGGTCCTGGTACAGGACACGAGAGATCGAGGGTGGAGATTAAGAGAATGGAAGAACCGCTCCAGAATGGCTCCAACCGCCAAGTTGGATACAATGAATACCTCGGTCAAGCCTTCGGTCTCACCGCTAACCAGCAGAGGCGGCTTCTCAGTGATAGAAAGACGTCGACTGTCGGACCAAGTGCCGGCAGAGCCAAGCAAGGCTGGAATCAAGATGCTTCCACAGAGGTTCCGACTCATATGAACGCCAAAGATCGACGGCCGAAGATACATGTCACCATTCCCGGAGCGCGACCTGAATCAAATACACATATAGCTCGTCTGAGTACCAGGGACAAAGCGCCCTGTAAGAGCCTGGAACTACCAAGCGGAATATCCCCCCCATCGTCAACACCTCGCCAGAGGCTGTCGGTTGAAGTTGCACCTGCACGGCTATCTATAGTTTCGCCATTATCTGTCGTGGAAATGCCGAAACCAAGACGGCCCTTTTCGCTTCTCTCCCTCGAAGACATGTCTTTGGATATGCCCAAGAGCGCTCCTCCAGTGTCTCACTCTGCCGTCTCGGATACTTCCGATGAAACTGGCGAGATCGACGACAGATCATCCAACTACAGCGCACGGTCATCGATGTCAAGCTTGCATTCTGACGAGGCTTTGGCGAAAGAGTCAGAACAACGGAGGGGAAGTGTCGCATTCTCAGTCCTATCGCCTGCAGCAGCGGGTGTTTTCGATAGTAGGCCGGTAACGGCAAACTTTCCCCCGAAATTACGGATTACGCAAAGCAGCTATTCTTTGGCCGACAGAGTGAACAGGAACAAGCCCTTGCCACCGGAGCCAGGTCTGGAGGAGGTTGCGCCATTAAATGTTGCCAGTCGACCTGCTTCGCGGACAAGTAGCTACAGAACAGGCCGCAAAATACCTGCTCCTCTCAATGTCTCCGGACAGTCTAACATGGATTTTCCGTCGCGAAAAATCTCACGGGTATCTTCATTGCGATCCAAGTACACCCCAGCGGACCTGGACGCGTTGGACGATGCTTTTAGAAAGACCAGCCCTTCGAAACCGGAATCACCAGCTTACTCCCAACACCTACTGTCCTCACTAAGCCAGGCCCAACTTGCTCTTGAAGCACAGCTTGGAACCATTAGTGAGGACACTACGTTTGATTCGGACTTGATTCCTCTCATGCATGACCCTCTTCAAATCAGTCGCGGGCCTATGCATATGGAACCATCGCGAAAAGCTCCGTCTCCACCATCGTCTCATCTATCAAGTGAGGGTGGGTGCGACGGGAGTCGAAAACGAAGCCAAAAGCGACTCACCAATCATGTCGCATTGCAGATGCGGGCGAGCATGATAAACAGTCGTGACAGTGTCCTAGGCCGAAGGATATCTGCACCTGTGGTCGGATCCAGTTTGAAAGCGCATAAGGTTCTCGGCAAGGAGAGCGCAGCAACTCTAATGGAGCGGGAGGATAGCGCCGAATCTAATTGGAGCTCCAGCGACTCCCCCAAGGCTTACTCCTCTACATCGAACATGTCGAGAGAGGATATCCAAACTCCAGACAGTGATTCGTGCTCGATACCGGATGCTGCCTTTGAAGAGGTGCGCGCAAGGCTGGAGTTGTTGAGCCCCAAGAATGACGCTTCAGCGACATTTGTGGCTTTCCGGGACAGAACGCGTCAAGGCTCCGAGTCTTCTGTTAAGCTGCCAATACAAGAGCAAAGTGGACACCAGACGCCGGCGCATAATTCTCATGGCACCAGCTCTGAAGCCGACAAGGATGAATTGCAAGCGGAGCTGGCTGACGTTACCATTCACTTGAGCCCAGTGCTGGAGGACCAGTTCTTCCAAATACACGCAGCGCCCGTTGAAGTCGAGGATGAAAGCAGCGTTCATCCGCTCGAACGTGGTGGCTTGGGTCTTCACATCGAGAAGACTCGGCCGCGCTCTCTGGGTTCTATTGCCGTGTCTGAGATTCCAGATATATACGCCAGCCTTCCCTCGCCCATACCAACGCTATACTCGTCCATGTCTGCCGAAGAGGTTGAGCGCAAAATCTCTGCCTATGCTGCTGAACAGGAAGAAGTCGAACGCCAGATATCGGCTGATGCCGCAGAGGAAGTTCTTTTCCGGATACTGCAAAACCTCGATAACCTGCAAGACCTCTTCGCTACTGCTACCGTCAGTCGAGGGTTTTACCGCACCTTTAAGCGCCACGAGCTTCCTTTGATGAAGAATGCCTTATTCGGCATGTCTCCAGCTGCTTGGGAGCTTCGCGAAATGAGCCCTCCATCCGACACACCCGACAAGCAATACACCCCCACTCTCTATCTCCAACAATACATGAGGGACATGTACACCATGATTGCGCTCAAATCAATGATTCTGATCCACTGCGAGTCGTTTCTCCGCGCTCACACAATCACCGCCCTCGCAGGAGGCGAGACCGACCGCGCTTCTCAAATCGACGATGCCTTTTGGCGTGTATGGACCTTCTGTCAGGTATTTGGGTGTGGCACAAACAGGGAAGACGATATCGTCAGTCAAATGGACTGGCTAAGAGGTGGAGCTATGGCAAAACAACAAAGGAAGGATGCTGGCGAAGGCGTCAACCTTTTCTTCCCACCAGCTGGATTTGGCGAAGGTAACGTGGGTGGACTTACTGCCGAGGATCTGTACGACATGACCGAGATCTGGACATGTCTAGGTGTTTTGGTTCGTGGCTTACATGGGAAACGTCAAGAGGCTCGCGACTACGGCGTCTTCGAGAACATGGACATTACCGTTGGTGATGATGAGAAAGAAGACGTAGTCCTTGGTCAGTAGCTTCATCTCTTCAAATATTACCCAGCTAACCTTGGAATAGAGGAATGGACCTATCACCTCCTCACCCTCGCTCCGCCCACAATCCTCGACGTCACTTCCCCTACATCCCCAACCGCGGCTACCTTTGCCCACGCCCGCTCCAGAGGTTACACCGCCTGGTCCCAACCTACGCACGGCTCCTCGCGCTCCACCTTCCTCAAAGAAGCCGTCTCGCGCGTCTACGAAGAGAAAATGGCCCAACGCCATCCGACAGTCCACGCGACAACCTCTCCTCACAACTCCCCCTCTCCCGACCTCTCCGACCCCATCCTCGCCTCCCGCCAGAAAGTAGCCGTGCACGCCGCCGAAATCCGCGCAAAACGCAGCGAACCGGGCTTCAAAGCCCTTCCCCCCAGCGAAGACCGCCCCATGAGCAAATACCCCGACATCCTCGAAAAACTCGACATGCCCACCCCCTCTCCTCCCATGCCTTCTCCGAGGCCGCAAACCGCCCTCCCCACCTACTCTCAAACTCTCACCCACCACCCCTCACTCCCCCTCCTCACCGTTCCCTCGGGCCCCCAAGTCCGGGACCCAGTCGACGTGGCGGTAGAGCGGCTGGTGGGCATGGGGTTCGAGGAGAGGAGGGCCAAGAAGGCGTTGGCGGATACGGATAGTGGGAATAGCGTTGATTTTGAGCGGGCGGTGGAGGTGTTGGTGAGGGAGAGGAAGAGGGAGGTGGCGGGGTTAATGTTTATGCCTGCTGCTGCGTCGGATTAGTGTGTGTTGTGCGGAGACTGGTAGCGGGTGGTTTTTCGGGGAAAGGGGAGTAAGTGCGTGGTTCTGGAAGTCGAGGGGGATATGATTGTTTTTTTTTGCGTGGAGTACTTGAGCGTGTGTGTGCAGGCAGATATGGCGATGCAGATATCCACTTGTCGAGTTTCTTCTTCATCATCGACTAAAACCCCATCTACAAAATCTCTCTGTCTGCTCCACCATGACATGTGTGCTTCACCCCCCCTCGTCCTCGTCCTCTCCCCCTCCCCCTCCCCCTACCCCTTCCCCTTCCCTTCCCGTCCCTTTCTCCACCTCCATCTCTCCAATCTCACCCTCACCCTCCACTCTAGAAAATCCGCATAAAAACAAACGAACCGTGAGGTCATCTTGTTTGTTTGTTTGTTGGCTGGCTGGCTGGCTGGCTGAAGATAGATAAGGTTCTAAGTGGGAGGGGCTGGGCTGGGCTGGGGGTTGGAGAATTCCCTTTCCTCCACCTCCAGTTCTCCAATCTCACCCTCCACTCTAGAAAAACCCGCATAAAAACAGTCGACCAGGCTGCGGAACCGTGAGGTCATCTTGTTTGTTTGTTTGTTGGTTGGCTGGTTGGTTGGCTGGTTGGCTGGTTCGCTGGCTGGCTGGCTGGCTGAGTGGCTGGTTGGGTGACTGGTTGGCTGGTTGGGTGACTGGTTGGCTGGTTGGTTGGCTGGTTGGCTGGTTGGTTGGTTGGTTTGTTGGCTGGTTGGGGAGGGATAAGGTTCTAAGTGGGAGGGATGGAGGGAGGGAGGGAGTGAGGGGGCTGGGCTGGGCTGGGCTGGGGTTTGGAGAATTTGGGGGGGCTGGGCTGGGGTTTGGAGAATTTGGGGGGGGGGGATGGGGATGGGGATGAGGATGTGGAGGGGATGGGTGGAGGGGATGGGAAGGAGGTGGGGGTGTGGAGGGGATGGGATGGGTGTGTGTGAAGGAGGTGAGGGTGAGGGTGTGGGATGGGATGGATGTGTGAAGGAGGTCAGGGTGTGAGTGTGGGTGTAAGTGTGAGTGTGGGATGGAGGTGTGGGTGTGTGAAGGAGGTCAGGGTGTGGAGGGGATGGGTGTGGAAGGGTGAAGGAGGGGATGGGATGGGTGTGGGTGGGTTTGGCAGGTATGTAGACTACTTTATACGTCGAGGTTAAAGGGAGTAATGGAGCAAGCAAAACAGGGATGAGGAAATTCGACTGGGCTGATGTGATGTTTTGGATTGTTCGCTGCTTATGTGCTACTGTAGTTGCTTCCGTCTGCACGCCTCAGCTCAGATCTTCGACCTAGGTAGCCATCTGCCCGTCTCTACATCCCCCGGCCAGCCAGCCATCAGCAAAACCCCAAGATTCTCAAAACCATGAAAGGGAATTTTTCGCAAAAAGCCATCACTAACCTTGAGATATCCATCCCACTTACAAGTGCTGGTGGTAAAAGTCCAGCAAAACTTTGTACCCGCGCTCGTACTCGGCCCTGACCCGCTCGTTTTCCAAGTCGCCTCTGCCAAACGCCATCAGCCACCCACTCACTCCCTCCCTCAACGATGCCCATAGTCAGAAGGGAAAAGGGAGCGACTCACCTCGCAGACATCCACCCATGCACCTGATCGTCAAAGGTCTCGATATGGCTCTTCACCGTCAGGGCCTCACCGAACTTCTTCACAGCGTCGGGGTCCTCGTCCTTGGAAGCCAGCATGCAGAGGGGGACTTTGATGCCCTTGGCGTCGTTGGCGTCGACCATGGCGGGGTGGACTTCCGCGACGGCGGAGAAGGGGGTGTTGGCTTGGGCGGTTAGGGAGACGATCTGGGACGTATTGTCGGCCGCCAGTTTCCGGATGGGTAGAGGTTGAGGGAGGGAGGAACTAACCTTGCCGCCCCAGCACATTCCCACACTACCCCATTTCTTGATGCCCGAGTGCTTTTCGCCAATCGCCTTGACCATCTCCAAAACCTTCTCGACGTTCTTTGGGGGCGCAGCCGGCCCGCCAAAGAAGGCTGCAACGTTCTTCTTCTTCTCGTCGGTGTCAGGAGGATAGTCGCTGCGAGGAAGCGGCTTCCCATGGAAAAAGTCGGGCATGAAGACTTGGTATTGGTGGGAAGAGTCGGCGTGAGCGAGGATGTCGGCGCCTTGGATGGCTTGCGGGCTGAAGCCGAAGATGTCGTAGATGATGAGAATGGCGGAGGTGGCGGAGGAGGGGCCGGTGGTGTCTGGGTGTTGGGGTTAAAGGGTTAATTGGCGTGGAAGGAGGGGGACAGGCGTACATGTCTTCATGCCATCGTAATCGACATATTTGCCCTTTTCTTTGTAATCTTTGGCAACGGCTGGGGGGACACTGCAGCAGGCCTGAGACTTGTTAGAAGAGCGTATGGCACGCAATGCAATGGCACGCCTGGTGGGTTACCTCGCTTTGTAGCGCTGACATGGTGACTCTGGTTCTTGCTGGGACTGAGCTTGGTTTATATAGCAATCGAGAAGGTAATGACAGCCTCTGTAGGATTGCAATGTCTGATAAGACGGGGTTTCTTTGGAATATGAAGTGGGGCTGGGCGGGATCTCGGAAGACCTTTAATCGAAACTATTGTCGGACTTAAGTCGCACAATATCCGAGCTCCGTTCTTGATTGATAACATATGCTCTCGAGAGGTCACGTTGTGCCTTCTGAACTGTTGGGGCCTATAGTACAGTAGAAAATGAAGGGCCCAAGAAATAGAAGGCCAAGGTCAGGAAGCGGATATCGTCAAGAATAAAATTCATGCTGGAGAAATGAGGAGTAACGCTGCTTCATGTTATGAATTCTAAGAAGATTTCGATGCTCATCAGACAGTCTCGATATACCTCTTTACCTCCCTAGATGAATGTCAGCAGATGTTCTCAATGGTGGATTGGTCGAGACGAACCAGTCGGTGACAGCTTCATCCCAGAGCCTGACCTCATGTTCCCTAGTGCCGCCAAAATGATCCACAAACTCATCGCCAAACACTTTTCGAGCCACACTCTCTTTCCTTATGAACCGTGCATTTGCCTCCTTCAGTGACTTGGCTAAGCGTACGCCCTTGTCAGATGCGCCTCCCACATCTTCTCCCTTCCCCAGAGGAGGTACTTTGATCTCCATCTTGTTTTCAACTCCTCGCCAGCCCAGGGCTAGAATTGCAGCCAGCACGTAGAAGGGGTTGGCGTCTGCACCTGCGACTCTGACCTCAAACCTGGTAGCCTTTGGGCTCGCCGTGGGTGGGGCGATCAGCCTAATTGATGCTGCTCGATGCTCTAGACCCCACGACACGGTTACAGGGGCCCAGAAGTTCTCGACAAGTCTCTTATAGGAGTTTACTGTTGGGGCAACTAGGGGCATGACATCGGGAAGTCCGTCCAGTAAACCAGCGAGGAAATGACGTCCTATATCTGATAGATTCGCAAGGTCTGAGTATGGGGGATCCGGATCTTCCAAGCCACGGTAAAAGAGATTCTTGCCGTCTTTATCCACTATTGAGACGTGCATATGTCCGGAATTTCCAGGTAGACCTTCTCGAGGTTTTGCCATGAAGCATGGTGTTATTCCAAACTTGCTACCCAGCGACTTCACAACGTATCTAGACGCCGATTGTCAGTATTGTATCTACATTATGTCACCTTAGAGATGGTTTACCGACTTGAACAATCCAGCTCTATCTGCCATCTGCTGAATCTCCCCAAACTCCAGAGCCTGCCATGTTTGTAAGCGTAAATCCCCCTTGGAACAGTGGTGAGCTAGATAGCCATACCGCTTCGAAAACCCCAGGCCCACTCTCGGTATGCCAGCCTTCGATATCGCACCTGAACTTTTCGCAAGCATCAAATATACCGTAGTAATAGTCTTGATTGTGAACCGGTCTTGTGAGGCTGTAGCCAAACATGCCTTCTGTGAGAGGAGGAAGCGAGTTGACTGGGTTTTCTTTCAAAAATCTCGCGGTAGATGAGGAATTTCGTTCGGAAGGTGGTACATTAGGGTTAATTGGCGCCCGAAATTGAAAGAACTCATACTCAGCTACAGGATCCTCGAGTGTCAGCTACTCTGGTCAAGGCAAATAACAACACGCTTGTATGTTTAAATATTGTGTATGGCGTTAACGAACTCACCTCCAGCCATAGCTCCTAGACCTCCCTTCTTCAGCTTTTCAACAGCAGTCTTTAGCAGTCCTCGCGGGCACGCGCTAACCGGGTCTTTTGTCTCCGGATCCAGGAAGCTGACTAGGAAGAATGGAACATTGTCCTCCCATGGTATTCTCCTGAAGCTACTCAGATCTGGCACTGCAATGATATCTCTGTACCCATTTTCTTTGTTGCTGATCTTCAATTCTTTAAAGTAGGTCTGATCATGCATATCCCAGCCGAAGATGACGGAGCAGAAGCCAAAGCCATCGCTCGCGATAGAAAGGAACTTCTTTTTTGACATGAGCTTCCCACGAAGCATTCCATCAACGTCTATTCCAGCGACCTTGACTTTTGTATCATCGCGCAGCAGCTGGGGAAGACTTTCGACGTTGATATGGGAGGCGGGGTGTTGTTCTGGCATTTCGAGAAGTGTGACAGCACTCTAGATCGAATCTTAGATGACTATGGTTTGGGGGGCAGAATGTGCGACAGCGAGTAAGCTGATCGAATCATTGAATGTAGATTTGCGGAGTATCAATCTTTGCCTTTATAGAGTACCGTAGTACTCTCTATCTGTTCGGGTCACCTCGGTCTCGAAGCTCGAAGACCCTGGACGAGGGTGGAGGTCCTCACAGATCATGTACTGATACTGTTCGGGACTAGCTCAGCTTCGGCTAAGGCACGATCGATCAAGCGCCTTCGGTCACGGACTTTACCGTAAATCTCTTCTATGGAGCACTGGGTACGTCATATATGAAGCCTTTGGCTGCTGTTAGGATTCGGTTAATTTTTAAGGTTAACCCTAACCAGATTCGGTAAGGTTCCGTCAAAAAGGTTATTTTTTGTAAATAGAAACAATGTCAACAAAGCCCCCTATTGTTCTGACCCACCTCGATAATGCCTTCCTGCGACGTAGTACCTGATTCAACTGATTTAGGAACTGACCGTCCTATTCTGCGTCCTATCACTGATATAGGCGATCGGTTTGAGCCTATTCAGATGCCTTCAAACGTCAGTTGGGTCAATATACCTACGCATACAACCGTCGATGTAGATCAGGAGGACACAAGGCCTTGTACGAGTTCTTGATTGAAATCAGCGTTATCAATGCCTATAAACTCTCTTTGCATTCAGAGGTTTCGAAGGAGGCTAAATACACTGTTCATAGCGAGTTCAGAACGGCTCTGGCTACAGGTCTAATTCAGGCATCTGAAAGACAGTTTCTGAAGCGAAAAAGGACGTCAATTGAGCCTGCAATTGAACGTTCAATGATACGTTTAGATGATCATCAAATCTGCAAAAGAAAGAGCTCTGAGGACTGTCGTGGGTGCAAGGAGATAGGCTTAACAGTCAGGCCTAGAAAACGACAAGTTCTCGGTGTAATTACACCAAATTTAGGTGGTGGCAAGCGGAGAAAGCGTTCTATCTTTGGCTGTGACATCTGTGATATCCCCCTATGTAGAAACGGTCCTTGTCGGGCTACATATCACAATAGCATCTGAATAGCATCAATAAAATCAGTTCAGGGTGATATTCTATGGTTCCTACTGGTGAACTAAGCGAATACGCTAAAAGTGGCCTCCCGACAGCAGCCAAAGGGATAAAGCACTATATGAGACATCTATAAAGCTCTGTATGACGTTCAGATCATGTACGAAGCGCAGTGTAATTGATTCTACTGATTTCTACGAATTCTGCACTATTTACACTCAATTTTGCTCGGCAAATGTCTGCATAATTTGGCGATCCCCTCGTGGTATGTACTGTACTACCTTATTATCATTTTCAGCCACAGCAAAGTCCAGATGCGCCATCGGCCCGAAACAAGATCTAATCCCTGCAATCGTGGAATCTCCCAGTTCCTGGTCATCGGCGACGTCATGTGGCCTGTGCATTGTGCATCATCCAGTCACGTCGCGCTGCCATGTTTGTGAAATCCTACTTTGAGACGATAATTCCCTTCATCTCATCCATCCCCATCATCAACTCATAAGCTACAAGCCGTTACTTGTTTACCCCCCAATTCCCACGAAAGCGCGTTCATCCAACGCAGACTGAATCACTGGATCTCCACTCGCAGAGTTCCTAGCAAGCAAAAAAACCAAATAAGCAAAAGATCATGGAGTGGACAAAGAAACAGTACGATTCCTACTACAACTCCTACATGCCTTGGATCGAAGACAAAGTCCTCGGCTACTGGGGCGAAAATAAAACCTCCTACACCGCCAAAGGTAACTCCATCCCCTCTCATCAACCTCAGAATCCTCCATCTAACGCCCATCTAGATAAACTCGGCACCCACGTTACCGGCGACAAAAACGTCAACGCCATCCAAGACGGCGTCGCAGAGGGCGTCGGCGGCCAGTTCGCCAAAGGCGGCCTCTTGGCCCCCGTTGGTGAAGGAGTCAGCAAGGAAGGTGTGAACAGAGCCGAGCGGGGCGATACGGGGCCGTTGGATAAGGAGCAGGCGCAGAAGGGGTGGACGGAGAGTCTGAGTGGGGGGATGCTCGGAGGTGGTGGGAAGAAGTGAAGAGGAGGGCTTTCGGGGGTGAGGGGATGGATGAGTGGAGGGCTATGGTGTGGTATAGGTAATGAATACAGCGATGAAGTCCTCATGACAGGCTTTTGGATTTTATGATAATCATATTTGTTTGGATATAAGAATGATACCAGATTTCCTTCCAGCCACAGTCGCTGTTTTGATACACAGATTCCTCAAAAAATCTTCTCATCTTTCCACGAAATAATTACTTCATCCCTTGCATTTCACTACTCCTCTCCTTCCTCACGTACTAAGAAAAGAAAACCTCCCACCATATCCCCTCCCCTCAATATCGCACAAAGCATTCCCCATCACTAAAACACCAAACCCTCACAGCCCACCTCCTCCACCCATAAAAACATTTACACAAAAAAACCCCCCCAAAAAACCATCCCAGCACAACAAACACCACTAGACGCCCCGCAACCAAACCCCAACCACCACAGCAACCCCCCTATCTCCCCAAACCTCCCCAGCATGACTCCAAGAAACCTTCCGCTCTCGAAACGCTAAAAG
>JAABUT010001020.1_pt1 | contig 35785 bp, 21 predicted proteins | sample 5559281 | NCBI WGS metagenome assembly JAABUT01 (sample SAMN10711880, study PRJNA513359) | rock metagenome | isolation source: Antarctica rocks | place: Antarctica: Victoria Land, Ricker Hills nord | collected 2016-01-04 | reverse complement strand
TAGATCGTGATCGGGCCGTTCCATCCGCGAACGGGGAAGTGACATCAGCGGCTGACCGTGCCTGCCCTGTAGCCCGTGTAGCAACATCGGGCCGTCGCTCTCCTTCAGGAGATCCGCACGAATCTGCACCACCAGGTCGGGTCGTATCCCGAGGAACCCCCGATCAAAGGCAGCGTGATGGATCTTGCACAGTGCGATGCCGTTCCGGACGGCGGCGATGCCGCTTTCATCGGAGTCCGGAACGATGTGAGCCGCGTCGAGTAGCTCCGGATGGTTCAAAGCACAGATGGCGCAACGCTTTTCATAAGCACGGATAACGTTGGCGCGAAACACAGGCTGATGGAGACGTTGATGAGTCTGCGCGAGTAGGTAACGGCGAAGCCACTCCTCGACGGGACTGTCGGTGGGTAGCGCCAGTACTGAGCCGGGATTCAGCACAAACTGCTGCCGATCGGGTTCCTCGTGCACCACGTAGACATCGACAATGGGCAGATAGTGAGCAGGCTCGGTGCCGTGCAGCCAGATCAACGGAAGCTGACGTTGCATTGCTGCTCGCACCGCACGGTTATCCGCTTGGAGCGGGTCGGCTCCTCGCCACTTGTAGCGCAGCAATCCATCCGGCCCGGGAGCGTCCTCGTAGGGTCGTGGGCGTCCGGATGGCGTATAGGTCGTGCGGATGGTCAGAGCTGCGCTGAGCGACGCCGGTTTCCAGATGCCACCTTGAGTCATCAGAGGGACCCGTGCACCGTCAAACTCGAAATCCCGGCGCAAGTCGTTTCCGTGAATCGCGACGGTCCCGCCCAACGAGCGTCGCTCCAGCCACTCCCTGGCGGCCGCGCGCAAGCGACTGTCGCGATCTTCCAGCGAGACCGGTCCTGTCACCCTCGATCGCCTCCCCGGAGCACGTTGAGGGACAGCTCGTAGTCCTCTTCCCCGCGATCAGTAGCGTAGAGCATCCGCTAAAGGTAGCGTAGATGTCTCGCTAACGGTAGCGTTCAGCTGTGTACTACCTCCCTCGTCTCATCGACGCCGAGTTGGCCTCGCTGTGCGCCGAACTCCCCGCGATCAGTATCGACGGCGCCAAGGGCGTCGGGAAGACCGAGTCGGCGCGGCACCAGCACCCGGAAGTGACCTTCGAGCTCGACGACGTTGCCCATCGGGACTTGCTCGAAGCAGATCCTGCCGCACTGGCGCCGGCCGGACCGAAGACGTTGATCGACGAGTGGCAACGACTTCCAGCCGTCTGGGACTTGGTTCGTCGAGCCGTCGACGGCGGGGCAGCGCCCGGACGGTTCCTGCTCACCGGGAGCGCATCACCGGTGGATGCTCCGACTCACTCCGGCGCGGGGCGCATCGTCAGCTTGAGGATGCGCCCGATGGCCCTGGAAGAGCGGGGGGTGAGCACACCGACCGTCAGCCTCCGATCGATGCTCTCCGGCACCGCAACTGACATCGGCGGCCGGTGTGCACTGACACTGGCCGACTATGCCGAGGAGATAATCAGGTCCGGATTACCGGGAATCCGGACGCACGCCATGGGCGCCGTTCGCGCTCAGCTGGACGGGTATTTGGCTCGGATAGTGGAGCACGACTTTCCAGACCAAGGTCGACCAGTCCGGCGGCCGGCGACCCTGACCAACTGGATGAGGGCCTACGCCGCGGCCACTTCGACCACGGCGTCATACAACTCGGTGATGGCTGCCGCGACTCCCGGCGAACCGCAGAAACCAGCCAAGACCACAACTACCGCATACCGGGACGTGCTGTCGCAACTCTGGCTGCTGGATCCGCTGCCCGCCTGGTCACCAACAAGCAACCAGTTCGGTCGACTGGGCGCGGCCCCGAAACATCATCTTGCCGACCCAGCACTGGCCGCCCGCCTGCTCGGCCTGACCATTGATGCGTTACGGGGACGCTCATCCGGGCCTGGCGCCGGCGCCGGTCCGGCCATGCTGGGGCCGCTGTTCGAATCACTGGTAACGCTCGGGGTGCGCAGCGCCGCCCAGGTGGCCGGCGCGAACGTCAGCCACCTCCGCACCCGCGACGGCGATCACGAGGTCGACCTGATCGTGGAAGGAGACGACGGCGCCATAGTTGCTGTGGAGGCAAAACTATCGGGCGCCGTTGACGACGCCGACGTCCGACACCTGCGGTGGCTCCGTGACCGAATTGGCGATCGTCTGGTCGATGCCGCGGTCATCACCACCGGGCAGGCCGCATATCGTCGTAAGGATGGAATCGCCGTGGTGCCCGCGGGTTCACTGGGAGCGTGACCTGGATCGAACGCACCGACCACCGCCGACGCCGGCAAGCACGCCTCGGACGGTTGACCCCCCCCATCGAATACGAAGCCATCATGACCACACTGGCCGATCAGGCCGCGTGACTAGAACTGTCACCTGTCCGTGCAGCAGACCCGGTGTAGCACCCGGGATTCACTTCCGACCCGATGTCGACGCGCCACTCCGCGGCAAGGCGCGAGTACTCAAGCCGCTCGCCGAGCAGGGCTGACGGTCAGAGTGCAGGATCAAGCGGAAGGGGGTCGCAGAGTGTCGTTCATCGCGTGGCTGGACACATCGCCCGAGCAGCAGAAGCGCATGCGCGAGATCGTTCGCCTCTTCGAAGACACCGAGACCATCGACGAGCTCGGCATCGGACAGATCCGCGACACCCTCAGCAACCTTCTGTTCCCCGGCACCTCGGTCCTGCTCACCAGGGCGCGCTACTACCTCTTCGTGCCCTGGGCATTCCAGCTGGCGGCGGAGCGGAAGAAGACCAATCCTGCCGCCATTCTCACCACCGCCGAAAACTACGAGCCATCGCTGATCGAGGCGATCCGCAAGTCGGGTGATCCGGAGGGCCTGATCGGCCGGCGGCCGGTACCAAGGTGCGCACGCTTCCCTCGCAGATCTACTGGGGCGGGCTCGCGTCGTACGGCATCCTCACGGCGGGCATCCCCCGACAGCAGATCTCCCACCTGGCCGATCCGGTTGACGACAGCGGCGAACTCACTGAACGACGATTCGGCCACTGGTCACCGACGTTGCCTGCTCGTCCGGCTGGCTTTCCCTACCAGGTGCCCGACGGCTTCGCGTTGTCGCCGGAGGAGGCCGGCTGGCTCCGCGAACGGATCCTGACCTCGGTTCCCGACTCACTTCTGGCCCGCTTGACCCTCGTCCCCCGGCACGACGCTGGACGCCACCGACAGCGTCGGGCCCTGGGATGGGTGTCGCTCGCTGGACCTCAGTGACGAGATCAAGCGCTACCTCGACCATGCCGAGCTGTTCTCCCTGGCCATTCACGGCGCGGCACTGCTCTACAACCTGATGGCAGCAGAGCTGTTCTCAGCCAACGACTTCAGCAATCCGCAACGGAACGTCGAGCCTGACTTCTATCGAGAATGGTTCACGGACTGGAGCGATCAGATCCGGCACGAGTCCGCTCGATTCGACGCCTGGGATATGGCCGACTTCTGGCTCACCATACGTTCCATGACGCCTCAAATCCCTTTCCAGACAATCACTTTCGTCCAAACTTGGCTCACCGCGGTCAGGTCCGGAGCTGCTTTTGGTGCACCAGAGTCACCGGAGCTTCGCAGCCTCATTGAGCGCCGCGAGTGGCAGAAGAAGGGACCGCTGGCCCGGCTGACCAACAAGGACCAACTCAAGCGGTGGGCAGGGGACTCAGGGACCGGGCGCCTCGTCCATCGATGGCCGACGATCCGGGGCATCCTCCGCGACATCGAGGACGGACTGCAGCGTGCTGGCTCCTGACGACCGGCAGCTGCTGCTACCCCAACTGCAACCACCACCAGGGATGACGCTCGGGCATGCGGTCGGCGCGACTTTCACCCTGGATCTGGAGTCCGCACTCGTCGCACCGTTCGCTGCCGCCAGCCGAGTCCTGGCCGACACACTGCATCCGATCGCGGCGCTCGAGGCACTCCGGTCGACCACCGACCGCATCGACATCTTCTTCCAGAACGGACATCTTGGGGCACCGACCGCGCGCTCGGGCCTGCACGCATTTCTCGAGCAGGTGCTGCACCCGGTAGTCGAACCGGACCCGGGACACCTGTTCCACCCCAAGTTCTGGCTGCTGAAGTTCGTGCCAGCGCACGACCGCGCTGCACCGCTCGTCGAGTCGCTGTTCCGACTGGTAGTGACGAGCCGCAACATCACCACCGACGCCTCTTGGGACGTCGTCGTCGGACTCGATGGTCGCGTCCCGGACCGGAGGCCGCAGGCGGTCAACGCGCCGATCTCGCGGCTGATCCGCGCCCTGCCAACCCTGACCCAGCACGAGCTCACCTCCGAGCGGGTCTCGCGACTGGACGAGCTGGCCGAGGATGTCCGGCGAGTCGAATGGGACCCACCTGCGGGCGTCGATCAGCTGGCATTCCATGTGTTTGGGATCGAGGGGCAGCCCGTCACCGCCAACTTCGACGCGCCACGCATGCTCGTCGTGTCACCCTTTGCCACTGACGATGGCCTCCTGTTCAGTGGTGGCCCATCACTGAATGAGCAGTTCTTGGTATCGCGCCAGGATCAGATCGATCTGCTCAGTGAAGAATCCATCGAGTGGCTCGACGGCAACGTCATGGTCATCGACCCGCTGGCCGGGCTCGCCGACGACACCGATTCCGCTGACGACAGCACAGCCCCTTCCGCTGGCGACCAGCTGGCCGGGTTGCACGCCAAGATGTACATCGCGGAATCCGGTCGCGTAGCGCGGGTTTTCATCGGATCCGCGAACGCGACCAGCAACGCGTTCTCCGGAAACGTCGAGATTCTCGTCGAGCTGATCGGCAGCACAAAGAATCTCGGGATCGACGTCATTCTCGGCACGAACGGCATGGGACCGATCCTGCTGCCGGCCGGCCCATCGGGGCTGCCGGTGGATACGGAAGCACTCGAGGACGACCACCGCTTCGACGCTGCTGTCCGGTCGCTCGCGTCAATCGACGTGGTGGCACACGTGATGGTTCGTGACGGCGCCCATCACCTCGAGCTGCGCTCGACCGAGCGGGTCGTGATTCCCGAGGGGATGACGGCGTCTCTGGAGCTGCCCACCGCTCCCGGCCAGGTCGTCCCGCTCACGGACGGCGAGCCCGTCGCGGCAGAGATCGGACCACTGCTGCTCAGCGACATCACGGCCTGGATCATCCTGCGAGTCAAGGACCATCGAGGCATCATTCGATCGACCACGGTGAAGACGCGGCTGGTGAACGACCCGCCGGACCGATTGGATGCCGTCCTCGCTTCGCAGATCGACACGACGGAGAAGTTCCTGCTCTTCCTCCGGCTCCTGCTGTCGCTGGACAGCCAGACGTGGTTGGCGCGTAGTGAAACCGGTGGCGCACCGTCCGGTCCGGGATTCTTCGGTACGGCCGGCGAGTCCGGCTTGTTCGAGACGCTCGTCCGGGAACTGGGCCAGAACCTCAGCGCCCTCGACTCGATCGGGGATCTGATCCGCCGGCTGGAATCCGCCGAGTCCGGCGTGGTTCCTGCCGAGCTGGCGGCGATGTGGCCTACCTTCCAGCAGGCAATGGCCGTGTTGCGCGGAAGCCAATCATGACGTCGCGCGAGCGTTTCGACGCCACCGCCGTCCTGGAGCAGTTGCGGCCGTTCCAGCGCCACACCGTCGATCACGTCTTCGACCGGTTCTACGGCGACGACCCCACCACCCGGTTCTTGGTGGCCGACGAAACGGGACTGGGTAAGAGCATCGTGGCTCGCGGCGTGATCGCCCGCGCCATCGAACGACTGCAAGACGACCCGGCGGTGGGCCGTATCGACGTCATCTACGTCTGCTCCAACCAGGACCTGGCGCGCCAGAACCTGCAGCGGCTCAACGTCACCGGCGCCCGCGACCTGCAGGCCGGCGGCCGCCTGTCACTGCTCGCCACCACCGCCAACGGACTCACCCGCGACGACGGCACCTGGTCGAAGCCGGTCAAGCTGGTGTCGTTCACTCCGCAGACGTCGTTCGACAGCGGATCCGGCGGGAACGTTGAGGAGCGGCTGCTCATCCTGCAGGTGCTGCAGGAACAACTCGGGCTGGAGTCGGCAGCCGACTGGCGAGCGGCCTACTCGGTGTTCCAGGCCGGGGTGGCCTCCTGGCAGAACATGCGCGAGCACCACCACCGGTATCGGGAGCGCTGGGGGGAGCTGGATGCGGCGATCGTGACGGAGGTCCGCGCGGTCGCAGCGACACCGGGCGCGGACGGATCACCCAGCCTGGTCGATCATTTCGGCGAACTGGTCGACGAGTACGGCGTGCGCACACCGCAGATCGAGCGAGCCTGGCAGGCGGCGGCGGATGGATTCCGCCGCGGTCGCTCGATCCTGTCGCTGGCCGGCATCAAGATCCTCGAGCCCGATCTGGTGATTCTCGACGAGTTCCAACGATTCAAGGATCTGCTGAACGCGTCGTCACCGTCGGGCGAATTGGCCCATCAGCTATACGACCAGTCTTCGGCGCGGGTGCTGTTGCTGTCGGCGACGCCCTACAAGCCGTACACGCTCGCGGAAGAGCGCCAGCAGGACGACCATCGGTCGGATCTGTTGGCCACCCTCAGTTTCCTGGCCAAAGGTCGGGCCCACCGTTCCATCAACCGCATCACCGCGGAGCTGTCCGCTTTTCGGGATGCGGCGATCAACGCTCAGGACGCCTCGCCGCACGCCGACGTCCTTCGCACTGAATTGCTGACCATGATGTGCCGCGCCGAACGCCCGGACAGTGTCCAGCACGCTCGGCTGCGGGAGCGGATCCACGACGTCGAAGACGTCACCGTCGACGACCTGGTCGCTTTCGCCCGGCTGACGCAGATCGCCAATCTGGTAGACGGGTCAATTCCCGTCGAGTACTGGAAGTCGGCGCCCTACTTCGCAAACTTCATGGACGGCTACCAGGTCCGCCGCCAGATCGACGACGAGCTGCAGTTACCCGGCGGCGCGGGTCTCCGTGAGCGGTTGGCGGCGGTGCAGCAGCTTCCTCGCGCTGCTATGGAGTCTCACCAGGCCATCGATCTCGCCAACGGGAAGCTGCGGCAGCTCGGCCGCCAGACCGTCGAAGTGGGCTGGGAGAAGTTGCTCTGGGTGCCGCCGACGTTGCCGTACCTGACCCCTAGCGGGCCATTCCGCTACATCCGCAACATGACCAAGAAGCTGGTCTTTTCTTCGTGGATGGCCACCCCGACTGCTGTGGCGTCACTGCTCAGCTACGAAGCGGAGCGGCGCATCGTCGAGAACGGTCGCCGCGACAATGACGGATACCGGCGGTCCGAGGTCCGCGCGCGCCTGCTTTACCGTCTCGATCAGGGACGTCCAGCGGGTATGTCGACGCTGGCGTTGTTCTGGCCCATGCCGCGGCTGGCCAAACTCGGCGACCCGCTGGGCCGAGCCCGCAGCTTCGGCCACGCTGCCGACCCTGACCTGACGGTCGACATCGTCCAACGGGTGATCGCCGAGCGATATGAAGATCCTCAGCAGGTCTCGCGGGCCAGCGAGGTCGACAGCTGGTACTGGCGGGTGGCATTCGACTCCGCCGGAACGATGCCGGTGGATGTGCGCCGACAGGCGGCGGGCATCGCCGCTCGATTGTTCGGGACCGGCAGTTCCGAGGGCGACGTTGCGCACGGCAGCTCCGGTGCGAGGCGCCACGTGGATGCTCTCGCGGATCTGGCGGTCGGCGACGGCAACCGCCCCGAGGATCTCGCCACCACCGTCGCTCACCTCGCGTGCTTCTCTCCGGCGAACTCGGCCTGGCGGGCACTGGACCGGATCGCTCGCGGCAACCCGAGCGTCACGGAATCTGGTGTGTGGATGGCAGCGATCACCCTGGCCAACGGACTCCGGTCGCTGTTCAACCGTCCCGAGTCGATCCAGCTACTCGACGGGCTCTATCCGGACGTGGGCCCTTACTGGCGTGCGGTGCTGCGGTACTGCGCCGATGGCAACCTGCAGGCGGTGCTGGACGAGTACATCTACCAACTCGCCGCCGAGGCTCCCGGTGAACTTGACGATGCCGGTCTCGAGCAGCTCGCCCAGGAAGCGGCAGCAGCGATGTCGTTGCGGAAGACCAACTATCGCGCCTTCGACCCAAGCGATCCAGACACCCACCTGAATCTCGGCGCCAGCTTCGCCCTTCGCTACGGCAGCCGCGCCGGCAGCACGGGGGAGGGATCGATGCGTCCTTCCGACGTGCGCAAGGCGTTTAACAGCCCGTTCTGGCCGTTCGTTCTGGTGTCGACGTCGGTGGGGCAGGAGGGCATCGATTTCCACCACTGGTCGCACAGCCTGGTGCACTGGAACGTGCCGGCGAACCCCGTCGACTTCGAGCAACGCGAGGGACGCGTCGACCGGTTCCGCGGCCACGCCGTCCGCAAGAACATCGCACAGGCATTGGGCGCGCAGATCTTTCGGTCGCCGACCGAGCACTCGTGGGACGCCGCCTACCGACTGGCTGGCGAAACGCGCGACCAACTCGACGGCCTGAGTCCAGACTGGCTCTTCGACGGGCCGGCCAAGATTGAGCGAACGCTATTCCAGTTTCCGTTCAGCCGGGATGTCGCTGCCCTTCAGCAGATCAAGAGGGATCTCGCGCGGTATCGACTGGCCTTCGGCCAGAGCCGGCAGGAGGACTTCCTGGCGCTGCTCAGGAACCAGGACGGGGAGTCCTTCAGCCATCGCATCGAGCTACACGCACCCATCACGATCACCACGGGAGGACGAACATGAACGTCGAGAGCGCCACCGGACAACCGCTCGGACGGATCGAATGATTCCTCCCTTCCCGAATGGAGGTGAAGGGTCCGTGCGGGCACCCGCGCGGTCATGGTTGCGGTGTCCGACGGCCTGGGCGGCGGCTTCTTGCTGTGCAACGGTGTGGATTCGGGGCTCTTCACAATTGAGGGTGTAGTGCCGGGCTGACCGGTCGGCGGGGGGTGGGCCGCTGATGGGTGTCGAGGTCTCCGATGATGGAAGCGGCCGACCGAAATGGCGCCCTTACCGGACTGCGTCAACTCGGAGTCGTCGAGCACGTCCTGTGATCAGTTCGGGACGCGATCACCGCAACGCCGGGTGATAGTTCCCATCGAGAATGCTCCGTGCCCCACCTGGATCAGCCAGCCGGCGCCCGGCGGTAGCGAGTGCGAGCTCCTCGGGAAGGCAGTCGGTGAATTTCAGCGCCCGCAAGCTGTGCTGATTGACCGGCGGTAGTGCAAGCGGGTCCGGCGACCGGCGTGCGGCATCCAGCGCAATGGCGATCTCATCTCGGGTCAGATCCGGAAAGAGCCTGATGCGTTGACCGTCGATGCGCTGCACCGGATCGACGATTGAGGGGAGCCAAGCGGTGAGGGTGCGGTTCACCTTCTGGCCGGCCCAGGTCCACCAGTACCAGTCGCCGCCGTCGGTGCGCTGCAGCACCAGTCCGGTCTCAGAGACGAAGGAGGACATGCCTTCGCGGGCGTCGGTCAGGCCACTGCGCGCCCGTCGAGTGAAGGTCACGTTCGCCGGCTCGTCGCCGAGCAAAACCTCACGCACTCCTGATTCCAGGGCGAACGACATCCCGTCCGGGAATGACGTCCAGCGAGCACGGCCGCCGCTCTTGGTCTGCTGGACGAAGCAGCGACGACGGTTCCAGTCGATGTGCGTCACCAGCCAGCTTCGTCCGCCGAGCAGCAGCACGCGTGGCCCGGAGCGCTCATCGACCAACGTCTCGGTGCCGACGGTGCCGATCTCATCCCGCCCCGCGATCACTGTGAACTGCGGTGGGGCGGTGAACACGGCGAGTAGTTCGAGGAAGTGCCTGCGGCCGTAGGTGGTTTCGGCCGTGTCGCCGATGAATGCTCGTACCCCGTCGGAGTCCAGAAAGTCGTGTTCCAGGAGATGCTCGAGCACGGCCGGAGCATCCCACTCCATCAGTGATGTCGAGGCCCAAGGCAGCAACCACCGATCAAGGGGAAACCCCCGAGTGGAGAGCGCTTGAGCCAGAAACTGTTGCGCGACAATGTGCCGTGGCTCTGGTGGGGGCTCGACCGGCTCGACGTAGCCCTGCTTCCAGCGCAGCGCTAAGGCGGTGGCAGTGAGGAGTGCCTCCGGTTCGAGGCAGAGAAAGAGGAAGTTTCGGATCGTCCCCGGGCGCCGGCCAGTCCGTCCGAGCCGCTGCAGGAACGAAGCGACCGACCGCGGCGCATCGATTTGGATCACCCGATCCAGGTCGCCGACGTCGATGCCGAGCTCCAGCGTTGAGGTGGCGACGATGACGCAGTCGCGCTCATCGGCGAACGCCGCCTCTGCCTCGCGTCGTTGTGTAGCCGAGAGGGATGAGTGCGACAGGAAGGTAGTGATCCCGCGGTCGCGCAACGCAGCACCGAGTTCTTCTGCTTTGCGCCGAGAGTCAACGAAGACCAACCGCTTCTCGCCTGCATGCAGCGCGGCGATGACGGTGGCGGCGCCATCCAGACCCCCCACGTGGTCGATGGTAACGTCGGGATTCTGGCCGACAACAGCGGAACCTGCCACGGTTTCCGGTGCCACGACCACGCCCTCGGCGGGCCGCCCAGGGCCCTGCAGCCAGTCGAGCAAAGCTTCTGGATTGCCGACCGTGGCCGACATCCCGATCCGTTGCAGTCGACGTCCGATCAGGTAATCGAGGCGCGACAGCACCGCTTGGAGGTGCCAGCCTCGATCGTCACCGGCGAAAGCGTGGACTTCGTCCACCACCACAGCCTGAAGCCCCGAGAACAGCACCCGAGGTTCGACCTTGGTGGAGACCAGCATCGACTCCAGCGATTCCGGCGTCGTCAGCAGCAGATCTGGCCGCTCAAGCTGCACGGCACGGCGCTGCGAGGAAGTCACATCGCCGTGCCATACGGCTGCCGAACGTCCGATCCAGCTGCAGTAGCCGGCGAGGCGGTCTTCCAGGTTGTTCAGCAGCGCGCGCAGGGGCGCGAGGTACAGGATGCTGACGTCTGTCCATTCATGCGTAGCCATTTGGCTGAGCAGCGGGAAGACAGCCGCCTCAGTCTTCCCGCCGGCCGTCGGCGCCAGGAGCAGCGCATCCTGGCCGGCCAGCACCGGTCCGATCGCAGCATCTTGGAGTGGCCGTAAGCCCTTCCAGCCCAGGGTGTTCACCACGTGGTGGCGAATGCCGGGATGCAGCAGATCGAGTCCGCTCACAGTTCGACGTCGTCTGCACTGAGGTCTGCACTACGCGCCTTCGCGGCGACCCTCTCGGCATCCGTGAGCTCTGCTTCGGAAACGATGACCCCGATCAAACGCGGATCGAACTCGGGGAACTGATCGACCCGATCGAGCAGGTCGACCAGCTTGCGCAGGAACAACCTCGGGGCGATCTCGACACCCAAGCTCCCGGCAAGTGTCCGTGCGACCTGGCCCACTAGCTCGTCGTCGACAACGTCCGCGACCCGAGCAGGATCGCTGGATCCCGCGACGTAGAGATTGCGAACGCGGATCCCGACCTCGACCAGCTTGTCGAAGTCGAGGCCGGTCAGCCGGAGCTGCGGTGCTCGAGGGTTGTCGAATCCGGGAACGGAGAAGTCGGTCGACAGTCTGGCGGCCAGTGGCGGGAGCCGCTGGAGTCCGGCGCGACCATCGAAAAATGCCGGTGTTCCGGTGATCAGCAGGTACAGGCCGGGATAGCGACCGGTGTCGATCTCATCGATCCACTGGCGCAAGGCATTCAGCGCCTTCTCTCTCGTGTCGGTGCGCATCCGCTGGAGCGTCTCGACCTCGTCCAGAACGATCACCAGCCCGGTGTGCCGCGATCCGCGCAGCAGCGCGAGAAGTCCCTGCAGAAATGCCATCGCCAGGAAGTGGTCGATATCGCCCTTGATACCGGCAGCACGCTTGGCGGATGCTCCGATGTGCGGTTGCCCGGCCAGCCACGCAGAGAGTGCCGCCGCTGCCGTTTCGTCACCGGAATCCACCGCGGAGAGGTAGCCGCGGAGTGCGACGGGGAAGACTGCCGCTTTGGCGCCCACGTCACTGAGCCGCGCAGAGAGCACGGCGTCGATCTGTTCGGGGGTCGAGTCGCCCGTTTCGTCGGCCGCATCCTCTTCGACGGCGAACAACCACGCGTCCAACACTGATCGGAATGCCGACGGCGGAAACGCCGAGGTGCGTAGCGACTCGGTGACGCGTCGGTACACCGTTTCCAACCGATGCAGCGGCGTCTCCACCTCGGAGATCTGTACTTCTGCCACTGCGAACCCGCGGTCCAGTGCGCGTTGCTGGACCCAGCGGGCAAAGAATGTCTTGCCGGTGCCGTAGTCCCCCCGCACCGCTTTGAAAGCCGCACCGCCCGCTGCCGCAGTGTCCAGTTCGGCGTCGATCGCAGTAATGAAGCGGTCGAGGCCGACAGCGAGGAGATCCAACCCGGAGGCGGGGACTGTCCCGCGCCGTAGGGCATCGAGGACTTCGCGGCGCCGCGCCGGCGACACGGCCGTGCTCACGCTCTCACTCCGAACTGTTCACACAGCACCGCAACATCGATGCGGACCTCGGTGTTGTCGTTGCTGAGCACCCGCACTCCGTCCAGGTTGACCACCTGTCCGACCACCGCCAGCACTCTGCCTGCCCGCTGGGGTGCCACACCGAGCAGTTCAGCTGCGCGTGCCCTGGACAACGAACCGCCGGACTGCACTAAAGCCCTGAGCAGGCCAGCAACAGGATCGCTGGTGATGGAGCCGCGTCCGAAGGTCTGGACCTGCTTCTGGAACAGCGTGGTCCCCACGACCGCAGCGATCGGGTCGGGCTGCTCGGATGCAGCGGTCGGCTCCGGATCCGTTAACGGAACTTCGAAGAGAGCGGGCACGCTGGGTGTCTGTGGCCGCTTGGAGGACCGAGCCCGATCGGTTGTTACCGAGGTCGACTCGGGCGCGAGCGCCCTTGATCCGGCAAATTCCCACCAGTCCGGGGTTCGCCACGACGACGCGCTCAGTCGGCTGTCGGTGGGGATCTCGCCGGAAACCAGGATCGCGACGGGAACCACCAGCTCCGCCGGGCTGGCGCCGCCGTGGTAACCGGCCTTGAGCGAGCCGTAACGAAGTTGCTCGTCGACGGCCAGGACTGCGCGGCCTGCTGGTGCCAGGACGCGCGGGCCTTCGACAGCGACTTCGTCCGGCCCGGCAGGTCGCCCGGTCGTACTGCGCCACCGCGCCGGCTTGTCGTCGCCGCGACGGTCGATGCCGAGTTCGCGGCGTTCGATCACGTGGCCGTGGTCGCTGGTCAATACCACGATGCGCCCGACGCGTGCAGCAGCCGACATTAGGGCTCCGAGGTGGCGGACTGCAGCGACGGTCCAGGTGGTTCGCAGCGGGTCGGAGCGATCCAGCGAATCATCAATGGTGTTGAGCACGACACCGATCACCTGTCGGTGCTCGGTGTCTTCGATCGCTTCGCGCACGTCCGAGGGGAGATCGAATCCTGCCGTCTGGGCGTCCATCTCAGCCTTGTGGAACAGGCATGGACGGGACCCTGCTCCGTGGAATCCGTTGCGCTTGCTCCACGCCAAGAAGGCGGTGTTCTCACTCGTATCTCGTCCGGAGGCGAGCGTGCCGGAGAGCAAAGAACAGCGCGAGAACTCGGTGACGGTGGGAAGTGCGGCTGCAGCGGCGCGCAGACCGTCATCCAATTCGGCAACCTGCCAAGCATTCTCGAGCAGCCCGGTGCTGCCGGTGAGGTCGCTGATCAGGTCGTGTGCTGCGGCGACGCTCATTCCGTCGAGAACCACCAGCATCACCGGCGAACGATCAGGACCGTGAGCGATCGGGGCGACCACTCGATCGAGGATCTGTTCGACCAGAAGCGGAGCTGGATCACCGGGCGTCGCGAGATCGTTCACTGCTGCGGCGAACTGTCGGTCTTGAGCATGTCGCCGGGCCCGTACCAGCGCGGTGACGCGCGTGATCACCGCCGCGAGTTCGGCGTCCGATGCTCCGGCAACCGCATCGTTGACGGCGGCGTCGACCCAGCTCTCGTTGTCCAGGTACCTGAGCGGAAGGGCGCGCGCGGTGACGTTCTCGGTCGCGTTGCCTCCTTCGGAGGTGGCCAGATAGCGGAGCAGGCGGACCACAGCGAGCCCTGCGGCGACGGGAGATGCGGTCCCCGCTTCACTGAGGTGATGTTCAACGACGGAGCTCCAGGCTTCCTCCACTGCGTCCAGAGTCGGCGCAGTCGACCCGGGGGAGTTCGCGGTGACGTCGAGATGGGTGGCGGCGGCCTTGGCCAGCACGATCAGCCGGTGGGTGAGGCCGCCAAGTAGATGATCGGAGCGCCCCAGCAGAGCCGTGGCCCGCAGCTGGTCGGCGAGCCGATCGGATCGACCGATCGCGTTGCGCGCAGCCGCATGTGTGGTCCGGTCGGCCCGGAGCCGGTCCATGGCAGTGACGGCGGCGCTGGCCCAGGCGGAGAGTGCCGCATCGGAGGCTCGGCGGATGCCGAGGTGCGACTCCAGGGCAACCCTGGCCTCGATCTCGGCGCGGCCGGTACCGATGATTCCGCTGTCTGGTCCACCGGCATGCAGGAGTCCGGCGATCATGCCCAGCGGCAACAGGTCTGACGGATCCTGCATCTGCAACGCGGCGAGCACGGCCACCGTACCCGGTTCGATCCGCCCGGCCAGCCAGGCGTCGACGTCGCCGACCAGGTCTGAATCGGTGGACGATCGCCAGTGCGCCCACCGCCGGGCACTCTCGTCGCGGGTAGACCACACAAGTAGGTCGACCAGCGACGGATCTGCCGGCAGGCCGAAGCCATTGCCGGTGACGGCCGACATCAGCAGATCACGGGTGAGGATCCCGCCCGGCGCCGACGGCAGTACCACGCTCCCGAGCTGACGAAGGATGGCGACCGCCGATCGACGTCCGGTGACGAGATTCGACTCCTGCGCCGAGGCGGCGAAGATGCTGCGCAGCGCGACCGCCGGATTCGGGTTGAGTGGCTTGTGGTCGATCAAGTGCTCGCAGATCCCCTGCCCGAGTTCACGGCGTCCCAGCGGAGTGATGATGATCGGCGGGATCTCGTCGGCCCGGCTACGGAGCGCATCGCGGACGGCCAACACCGAGGTGCACACGTGGATTGCGTACCGCTGGCCGCCGACATCGAGTTCACGCTGTCCATCCCAGCGGGCTGCCCCGCGGACCGCCAGCACACCGCGGTCACGCCAACCCTTGGACCGGCTGTTCTCGAGCAGCGCGGCCACCACAGCCGGTTCCACCGTCAACAGGGTCTCCGCGTCCGAGTCGGCGGGAGTGCTCATGGTTTGTCGAGTCTGTCGAGGGAGATCTGCACGTCGAGGGCGCTACTGCGCAGGCTCGCCAGGATCCCTTCAACGGCCGTCTGGACTGCCTGTGCCACAGCCGGATCGACGCCGGGGGCAGACATGACCCGCACGCGCACGTCCGGCCCCGGAGACGGTGTCGGCCCGGGCGGCGGTGGCGTCACCGGTCCGGGCGGCGGTGTCGGTCCGGGCGTCGGTCGCTTCTCCAGCCAGTCCTGCCGACGCTCTTCGTTCGCTTTCAGCGCGCTTTCCAGGGGTCGGGCGAACTGCGATGCCTGGAGGGCCGCGCGCACGTCGCTCAGGATGTCGGCCGCGACGACGTCACCGTCCGCCGCGCTTGAGATCACGATGCCGTAGCGGTTCCAGTTCGAGCCATCGAGCGCCCGACGGACGTCGCTCGCGGTGTGATAGGACGCGGCGATCTCTTCGTCGCCGGCGGGGGGTGTCAGCGATCCCAGGGTTTCGACGAAGGCGACCTCCTGACCGGATCGCTGCAGGGTGGCGCCGTCTGCATTAAGTGCCCTGGCAAGGGCGAGCCGCGGCCCTTCGTCGACGGACAGGGCCGTCGATGCGCGTTCCAGAGACTCGACGAGATGCTGCTGATGGTTGGTGGCTTCGCGGAACGTCTGCTGCGCGGCCTGTACGAAAGTGGCGACCGTCGCGCTGCTGAGGTGGGTGTTCGCGTGGGTTCCGCCGAGCCACGCCTGGTAGCGAGCGACAGCGGTGGCGAAGAGATCGCGGTCGGGCAGGGTCTGCGGACGCAACTCCTGCTCCGCATGAATCTCACGCAGCGAGCCAGGCTCATTGACGGCCGAGCCCGACCGCCACCACGACCGCTGATGCTGCATCGCCCAGGCGCAGACGAGCAGGTCCCGCACGGAATCAGTGAGCCCGCGGGCTGTCGATGGTGGGTTCACGGCGGATCGCAGCACTTCCACCTGCACCGGCCCGTCCGGCGAAACACCCTGCGCAGAGAGGCCCTGGCCGATGCGCGTGTTCCACACCTGGAACTCGGTCGCGGTAAAAATCAGGTGCGTCTCGTTGACCTTCGCGAGGGCGAGCGGGGCGACAATGCGGCGCACCAGATCCCGATCTGCTCGCTCCAGGGGCAGCCGTTGATCGGGGCGGGTATACGCATCACGCAACAGGCCGAGCACCTTTCCAAGCTGCCCATCGGTGATCGCCTCTTCCGGTGGGGTGAACTCCGGGTGCTCCGGATACGCGGCGTCGAACAGCTCAGCCGCCAGTCGGTGCGCGGCTTCCAACAGGTTGGCGCCCACCGGCTTTCCGACGGCCAGCACGTCAGTGAGCGAGACCAGCGGCGGTTCGGAGTCCCGGAAGACGCGGCCGGCGGCCGCGCCGTAGACCTGCTGGATCCAGGCGGAGAACTGGCCGCGCAGCGAGTTGCGCTGGGTCTCCAGGATGTTCCGGGCGACCGGTCTCTGCTGGGTGGCGAGGTCGTCTGAGTACTTACGCCAGTTGTCGCCTTTCAGCACGGCGTTCAGCTTGACGAGCAGTCCGAGCTGGGCAGTCTCTTCGTCGGTGAGGAACATCGGCAGCCAGACGATGGTCAAGTGGTCGGCCCCGTGATCCATCTTCCAGCGGTGCAAACGTTCGTGGTCGTCGGCTGAGGTGCCGCTCTCCACGTCGAAGGGATAGTCCAGGATCATCCGCACCGTGCCGGGCCGCGCGCGGAAGGCATCATCGGGCAGGTGGGTGCGGTCGCGGACATTGCCGAACAGCCAGTCGACCTCGCGGTGGGTGCCTCGCCAGACGATCCGCTCGGTGTGCACCCCACCGATCTGCTCGCTCGCCCCGGCGAGTTGGAGGTCGGCGAACAGCATCTCCTTGAACAGGTCGCGACGTCGCCCGGGATTGTCCTCGTTTCGGGCACGCTCGATGATGCTCTGGTAGTCGACGTCCGCCAGTGTCACCGTCACCAAGGGCGTGGTGCCCTCGCCCAGTTTCACCTCGGGGACGGCAGCGGTCCACGAGCGGACGCTCTGCAGGGCGGTGCCGGGAGCGGTGCCGGGCAGGATCTCCTTGATCGACCCGTGGTTCAGCGCTGCCAATCGTGCGGTGTCCACACTCCTCAGCGCGGGCACATTCGGCGCCAGTGATGCCAGCACCGCGGTCTTCGCCAGCCTCAATTCACCCTGTACCGACGGCGGAAGCGCATGGTCGTCGACGTCCACGCTGAACTGTTGCTTGCTGAGGATGTAGGGCCTGAGTTTGGTGCGCCACAAGGTCTTCGCCTGATCGAATTTTTCCCCGACCCGCGGATCCGAGGAGGTCGAGGTTCCTTCGACGAGGTCGTCGAAGGCTTCACCGACGGGGATGACGTGATCGATGGTCAGAGTGTCTGCATGGGTGATCAGCATCTTCTGCATCACCTTGAGTGCGGTGCGTTCCCGCTGCATCACCCCGGCCAGGCTCTTGAGGGTGTCGATCAGCGCCGGGGAGAAGGGGTAGGTGAGCCGGAAGGCCTTGCTGTCGGCGGCGCGCTGATCGTCATCCAGGTTCAGGCCGTTTCGCAGTACGTCCCAGACAGCCGGCGTGCGGTCGACACGCTCGAAGGCGGCATTCAGGGCGAGGGCAGCTGATTCGGATTTCGGCTGCAGCAACCGCTGGTGGGCGATGTACGGAAGGTTCTCATCGCCCAACCGGATCGTGGAGAAGCGACCGGACTGATGCTGCAGTGCGCGCTCGAAAGCGTCCTGGTCGGCGCCGAAACCATCGGCGTTGTCGAGCCAGCGACGCAGATCATGCTGACGGGCGACGAAGCTGGTGACCGGAATAGCGAGGCGGCCGTGACTGCCCTCCACCAGCTTGGTGATCTTCTGCACCTCACGGTTGAGCCGGGCGCTCTCGGTGATGATGAAGGTCAACCAGAGGATCAACTCATCGAGCAGCAGCACGATGCCCTGGTAGCCGAGACCTCCTGCATGACGGGAGATCTCGGCCAGGCCGTCGTCGAGGGAGAGCCAGTTGGAGTTGCGCGAGTACGAGCGGAAGTGCTGGTGAGTGAGCGCACGCTGCAGCTCCTGACGGTCGTGCAGTGGCGCGCCGGGAGCCAGCGCAGCCTGGTACCGCGGCAGCGTCCAGGCGGTCGAGGCCACGCCGAGTTGCGAGAACAGACCGGTATTGCCGCCGCTCTGCTGCGGTAGGCCGGCGAGGAACTGCTCGTCGCCGAGTTGCGCACGTAGATGCTCGGCATCCTCGAACAGCGCACCAGCTGAGTGCAGCACCGGGGCCGGCCTGTCCGGATGCAGGGCGGCGATCTGGTCGAGGTACTGGGTGAAGAGGGTCGCTTCGATGTTGTCACTGTCGAGGAAGTGGAACGTGAGCCGCAGAATGTTCACGCCGTCCAGATCCGGGTGCCTGCCGATCACCGGTTGCAGGTCGGGGCGATTCCGGGCGGACGGGTTGCCGGCCAAGACCGCGTGCAACACCGCCATGAAGTGGCTCTTACCGGAGCCGAACGAGCCTTCGAGGAAGGCCGCCTTGTTCTCACCTGAGCGTTGCGCTTCCGACACCAACCCCAGGGCCTGGTCGAAGGCACGCGCCAACTCGGGGGTGACGACATAGTCGCGCAGGGTCTGCTCGATCCGATCGGACTCGACCGACGACGAGAGCCTCAGGACGTAGTCGTCGGTGCCGCTCTGCTCGGGGATCGTGAAGACATCCCGCAGTGTCAAGGGGCTGGCGCTCGTCATGATGTCGATCTTCCCTGTGCAGCGGTGATTTTTCGTCCTCGGCCGCGAGTCGGGGCCGGCGGGCGCCAGCGGGGGAGGTCCGCTCGCGCGACTTCAATCTGCGCCGCCCATACTTCGACCTGACCGTCCAGGTAGTCACCGAGGTCGACACCAAAAGTCTCGTCGATTCCGGCGTGCCATTGCCGGATCCAGGGCAACTGCTCATCGATCCCGGCCAACAGCGGAGTGAGCACCGACGGGTCGGCGGTGTCCGCGGCCCGGTCGGTGTATAAGCGCGCGAGGGCGAGGCCCTGTTCGGCGTGATTCCAGCCGGCCCAGCCGAGCATTAGCGTATGGTCCGTGGCACGGGCGGCGCCCGGGTAGGAGATGAAGCGCTCTTTCGGAACGTCCAATGAATTCCTCTGTGCCCAGAATGTGTGTTTGATGAAGTCAGCCTTCGCGTAGTTGGGAGGGCTGGTGATCGCATCCGAAGGCAGCTCCGGCCTCCCCGCATCCTCTACGCGCTGCGCATGCCAGACCTGCTCCCACTCGGCTCTCTTCCGCAAGCCCGACTCCTTGTAGCGGTAAGCGCTCAAGTAGGGGACATGCTCGGAGTCGATGAGCTGCCCGAGGGTCGGAACTACTGGAGCGTCTCGTCGACCGACCCAAGCGTCGAGTGCATCCCGGAATCGAAGGAACTCGGGAGCTGTTTCGACGATGTCGGAGAGCTGGTTGACGCTCATCGGTACTGGTCGCCCCTCGACGTCGAACCAGAGCGAGTGTGATGCGAGCTGGGTCAGCAGGTGGTCGCGCAGCGCGTCGTGCACCTCATCTACCCACGGGCGTGACTGCCAGCGGCGCTTATATTCCGGGCGCTCCAAGAGATTAATGAGATGGTCATCAGCGATCAGAGCGAGTCGACGCTCGACGGTCGCCCGGTACTGAGCTGACCAGTGTGTGGGGACGTCGGTTATTGGCGTCGAACCGTGGCGAGTGAACCACTCGCCTTCGCCCTCGCCGTCGCCGTCTGCTTCTGCAATATTGCGAGCCATTGCGATCTCGAAAGCTCGCTCACCGAGCCCGATTTCGGGAAGCTCGCCAGCATACGACAGCTCCGCGCTGACCAAACCGTAGTGTTCATAGGTTTCCCAGTCCAACTCCTCCTGTTGGACGATCATCTGACTTCGTAGGCGCGCGTACTCAACTTCCAGTCGGCTCAGTCTCTGCGGGTCGAAGCCATCTCGTTGAAGGGACTTTGACGGGCAAGTTTGAGCTAGCAGGCCGGCGAGCTGGTGCAGGCGCTGCGCGCGCTCCCAAGTGTCCGTCTTTGGCAGGGGCAGCTTCTTAAGTGTGGTTGACGTGAAATCGTAGTAGTCATCCCATGGAACGGATGTTGTCCGGGCGCCAGCAGAGTCGACCGTATTTCCTTTGTTGTGGCTCCTTTGTTTTAGCCAGAAGCAAGCTACCGAAGAATTTAGTACCGTAAGCAATGTGAAATGACTACGCAGAGTCGACTGAAGTCCTAGCTTTATGATAGGAGCTGACTGTTTGAATGCGAAGCCGTTAGTGTCCAGAACGAAGTGATTATGGGTCGCGACTGAGGCAAAAGAAATCGACAATGGAGACGTATCCTTATCCCGTGGAATCTGGTGCCAGGACCACCAGGGGCGACCCGACGCAATGTAAGACTGGCCGGAGTAGGTCGAGCGCAACCGGAGTGACGTGCGATTTCTCCACAGTGCCTGCGTGCTGTCTGAACCAGAATCCAGCTGCTGCAGCTCGTGTTCGCGCGTGTACGGAAACCAGCATCGAAGTTTTGTTGAAATTGAGAAGTCTCGGACGTTGTCGCCCTCAACGAGCTGCCTTCCGTCACCAAACACACTTGGACGTGCCTCTGCGACGTGAGCTGGCCAAGTCATCGCGTCGTCGAGGCCAGGGATGCCGAAGAACCCAATTCTCCCGACCAGAGATCCAAGTTGGACTACAGATCCTGATTCTATCCGGGCAACCAGCGAGTCGGCCCCGCCGCCGCTCAGGCTCCACGGATGCCGTGCGAGTGCGGACCGAGGAAGATCTACGACGCTCAGCCAGGAATCATCGTGACCCGGTTGATCTACGTGCCGTGCAATCGACTGCCACACCTTCCCTTGAGATGCTATTCTCGGCGTGGTTGGCTCGCCGCGAACACCGAGGATTGCGCGAACATTGGACAGTTTCCTTCGTGCATTGCGTCCGACCAATATCAACGTCGGTGTTCCATGACCGGGTATGTAAGCACCCGAGCTGTCAACGATCAGCCGTAGGTCCTTATTGGCCAAGAATTCTTCAACGAGCCTGGACCCAAACTCTCTGGTGGTGAACGAGCTAGCCGTGATCTGGCCCACCCAGCCGGCCCGCACCCCAGTCCTTGCTAGTCGAAAGAATCGTTCCATGAATGGCACTGTTAGAGAGTACTTTCCCTTGCAGGACGACGGGTACAGCTCCCGGTAGCGTTGGTTAAGCGCCTTGTCGCGGGCGACAATGTACGGAGGGTTTCCGACCACGGCGTCGTACTGGCCGTCTGCCAAAAAATTCCGTAACAGCTCCGGATCTTCAGTGCGATAGGCGCCGAGATCTACTTCTTCAACGTCGACCCCGCTCTGTTCCCAGAAATCATCGTCACCGGCGCTGCGGTACTGGCTATGCCCGTGCAGCAGCGAATCGCCGACGGCGATGTTGATCTGCAGATGCGGGAGCCGGGTGAGGGTCGGCTCCCCCATGGCCTTCACCACGGCGATCACCAGACGGAACCGGGCGATGGCTGCGGCGAACGGGTTCGCGTCGACCCCGTACACACTCTCGACCGCGCGCTTCACCTGCTCCCGCAGATCGCCGACGCTGCCGTCCAATTGCCAGCGGCGGAGGAGCCGGTGGAAGGCCCCGAGCAGGAAGTGCCCCGATCCGCAGGTCGGATCGATCAGCCGGAAGCCCTCGAGCGGCCGCTCCGCGAGGGCCGGCTCGAGCGTGCGGTCGAGGATGAACTCCTCGACGAACCCCGGAGTTTGGCGCAGGGCGTACTTCTTCTGCGCGCGGTCGGAAAGATCTTGGTAGAGATCGCCCAAGAAGCGGGTCGACAGCTCCGGATCGTCGAACCGCCACAGCAGCAAGCCGTCGTCATCGGTCTGCCGCCAGAACTCGAGCAGGCCGGCAACGGCATCCGAGTGCGGCGCAGCCAGGTGGATCGCCGAATGCGACTCGACCAAGGGTGCTGTCGCTTCTTCTGCGCCGAGAGCCGCGAAAGCATGCTCCAGCCACTGTCGGTAGGAGCGATCCGAATCCTTTTGGTAGAAAGCTGTTTCTGCGTCGTTGGCCAGCTGGGCTCGGTGTGGATCGGGTGAGGCGATCCACACCCCGGCCCGCGCTGTTCCCGCCCCGGTTCCGTCCCCTGAGCCGAGCAGCAGATTGTCTTCGCAGAAGCGCACGAACACCGAGCCGAGCACCCAGCCGACCGCCGCTTGGGTCACCTGATCGTCGAGCCAGTCGGTCCACGACCCCGCGGTGCGTTGCGCCCGCACAGCGGCCCGATGCTCCGACTTCCACCGGGCCGAGACCTCGGGATCGGCAGCCACCTGCGCGCGGATCGAGTCGACGATCTTCACCAGCTGCGGCTTCAACGCGGCAGTCAGCCCCGAATCAGCGGAGGTGGCCAGCACCATGGGGTGATTCCTTCCGTGTTGCCGTCGTCGGTCGCGATCGCAACGGTCGTCGTGTACCGCCGCATCGGTGAATGAAGAGCGAGCTGCCGATCAGATCCATCTAGGCCATCCAGCCACGCTCGAGTGTGCCGCTGGTTGCGTGGTGCGCGGCGAGAAGATCTTGAGCGCGGTTCTTCTGGAGTCGCACCAACTGCTCGGGACTCCCCAGCGGCAGCGACTGACCATCCACCGTCGGATCCGTCCCCCCGGGAATCACCGCGATGATCGTCCGCGGAGGAGGCTCGGTCAGGTCGGTCCAGCGGGCGATCACCGGCAACTGCTGATAGGCGGCCAGCACTGCCAGGTCGGTGAGCACCACCGGCCGCCTGGTTGCGGTGTGTTCACCGCCGTTCTCAACTCCGTTCTCCACCCTCTCAAAAAGCGCAGCGATGTGGCCCCCGACGAACTCTGCGAGATTAATGTGATCAGCGGCAACCGCGTCAGCAGCCAACAACTCGTCCCACTGTGCACCCGCCATGTTTGCCGCAGCGTGCATCGCCGCAAGGATCGTGTCGGTCACGTCCACCCGATCCGCGGGCAGCAGCTCTTGCAGAGCTTCAGCGACGGCGTCGCTCATCCCCACTGGCACCAGCACTGCCCGGAACACGTTGCCGTGGCGAGCATCCGGCAACCAGGAGAGATCGACAGTCGCAGCGGAACCGGTCGGCGTGATGGTCGGCGGCGTACCCATCGTCGACATCGGGATCGGCGCGGCGTCCGTCACCGCGTAGACATTCCCGGCCGAGAACCACTGCAACTGGGCATTGGCGGACCGGACGATCGCGTCGAGCTCCGGGCGGTTCGGCAGGGTTGCCGTCGCCGCGGGGAATCGTCGCCGGAGCCGCTCCCGAAGATCGACGACACTCAGGCGCACGGTGTCGGGAACGCCGCGCAGCACCACCTCCAGCGCTGATTTTGCATCGAGATCCACGGGGTACAGGTCGCCGGCCGTTGTCAGGGCAATCCCAGGTGGGACCGCCGCCAGATGCTGCAGCGTGGTGTCCGCGATGGTAGGTGCCTGCGGCGCCACAGCGGCGAACGCCTGGCGGAGCTCGGGGAGCACCTGCGCAGTCGGCAACACGAGGTGCCCCTGTTCGCGCGCCCGCGTCAGCTGCCGCTCCGACTCGTCGGCCACTGCGTCTGCGCGGTCCAGCAGCAGAGCATCGGTCGCGATGGTCGCGATGCTACGGCCATGACGGCGGCGTTCCCAACCGTCCTCGGTGAGCGCGATGCCGGTCTGCAGTTCCAGCAGCAGCCGCAGGATTCCACCGGACAACGCTCGGGCGTGCCAGGGATCTGCCGGTACGGCATCGAGAATCGCCTCTTGCAGCTGCTCCGGTGTCCCGACGCCTCCGGCAGCCACCAGCGCGGCCTGGACCTGCCGGGCGAGCTCGGCCAGGGCCTGGCCGGCGAGGGTCGTTCCGCCCTCGGGGAACCAGGTCGACCGCAGCTTGTTGAACTGTTGCGAGATCGATGCGGGCGTCACGCCTACGGCCATCCCCAGCATCGCCTGGGTGTCGAGTGGGTCGACGTGGTCCGGAGGGGGGACCTTCGGGGTCAACACCTGAACCAGCTTGCGGGCGGTGCCCTTGGTGGTGCGGGTCAGCTCGTCGACTAGGCCGGCCAGATTGGGGACGTGCTCAGTCAGCGAGAACGGGGTCCCGTGCTTCGGCGCGGCGATCGTCCGACGGCCGGGTGTTGCCGTGGTGCCGCCGGACTTCCGAGCGGAGGGTCGATCAGCGTTGTGCAGCGCCTTCGACCACTCGGACCGCATTGCGTCCGGAGTGTCGAACCGGCCCCGGGAGTCGCGGGCGAGTGCTGTGCGGAAGAAGGCAGTCAGCTGTTGGCCCACACCTGTTGGCAGATCAGGGAAATCGGCGACGTCCACACTCACTTCGTCCTTCACCATGTCCGGCGCATTGAGCGGGGTGCCGTAGAACGGCTGGTGACCGGTCGCCATCTCGAACAACACCACCGCGGCGGCATAGCGTTCGGCCGAAGAGTCGTAGCTCCCCCGGTGTCGATCAGCCAGGAACGGGTCCAGGTACGGAGGAGTTCCCGCGCTGATCTCACCGACCCCGGAGGTCACGGAGAAGTCGAACAGCCGCAGCCGGGAAACTTCGCCTCCGATGCGCGCCGTCAGACCGATGTTCGCCGGCTTGATGTCGCGATGCATGATCCCGACGCGGTCGAGATCTGCTACCACCGACAGCAGGGCGTCCCCAAGTGGGGCCAGGTACTTCGCGGTGATCGGTCCGTGCCGAAGCTGGCTGGCCAGTGTGTCTGCGCCGCAGTCCGACAGCAGCAAAGAGACGCGCCCGGAGCCGATCTCCGGTTCCACCTCCAACATCTCCACCAGGTGATCATGATCGGGTAGTTCACGCCCGACGGCCTGCAGTGCCTCGGCCTCGGATCGGAGCCGATCGGAGGCTGCTTCGTTCACCGCCACCTTCAAGACGGCTCTGCGGTCGTGAGGTCGGTCGAGCACTCGGATGCCCTTGGCGGTCGAACCGGTTCCCAGGTCCGCCAGGATCTCGAAGCGACCACCCAGGAGAGAACCGATGGGCGCGGTCAACGGATCGTGTTCGACAGCCGGTGGTGCCGGATCGTCGCCACCTGATTGGTTGCCGGAATCCTGATCCGCGAGCATCGAGCCGACGCGGGTGGCGAAGGCTCCCGCCGAGTCCAGCCGCTCCGTCACGTTGGGGCGCGTCGCATCGAGAATCAGGGCACGGAGAGTTTGATCGGCGAACGGAACGGTGCTGGCGGCCAGATCCAAGCCGTTCCCGTCACGCACCAGGGTGCGCAGCGCCATCCGGGTGGGGGCCGGTACGGCGCCGGTGACGAGCCAGTAGGCGAGGGCTCCCAGGGCGAAGATGTCGAGCGCCGGCCGGTTCGCCGAGGACGACCACCGACCTTCGGGAGCTTCGAACAGGGCGGCGCCGCTGGCGTCGGGGTCGCCGGCCGTTCCGATGCTGGTCGCGAGACCGGTCGCGGTGGGCTGCACCCTCGCCGCCGACGACCAGTCGGCCAGCCGGATACCGATCTCGTCGTCGGCGCGTCGCACCAGAACAGCGCCAGGATGCAATCCACGGTGGGCGACGCCTTTGCGATGCGCGTAGTCGAGGGCCACAGCGATCTGCCGCAGCACCTCGAGTTGCTGGTGGTTGGAGAGCCTCTCCGGCAGCAGATCCAGGGGCCGGTACTGCTCGTCCTCCTCGTAGACCAGGCCTGGTTCGCCTCGGTTGTCCTCCACCTGGTCGACCGGGACCACGATGCTCTCGTGGTTCAGGGTGCGCAGCAAGGTGAACTCGCGTTGTACCCGTCGGCGGACGGTGTCCAGAACGCCTGTCGGAGAGCCCGGTGGAGCGGCGAAGAGCCGGATCCGAGCGCGCCGATCGGGGTCGATGGCGTGGATGGCCGGCCAGTCCTGCCAGCCATCACCGTCGGCCAGCGATCCCGACTCAATCTGCCACGACCCGGCTGGTCGGAGCGGTGTGCGTCTGCCGGTGATGCGATCCATCACTCCGGCAAGCCTCTGCCCGTCCCGCTCGGCGATGACCCGTCGGTCCGGCGGCTCGGTGAGCCTGGCCTCGATCAGCGGAAGGCTGTTCTTGGAGCCGGCGATCGTGAACAGGTTTGAGGCCTGCCACTCAGTGAGCTCGACCTGCAGATCTTCGGCGTGCAGGAAGACGCATTCCTGGATGAACGGCACCCACCCCTTGGTCTCTCCGGGGTTCGAACCTGTCCGGCGGGCGAGATCGCGGAGCTCGCGGGTGATCCTGCTGGCCAACTTTTGGGCCTTGCGTCGTGCGAGCTTCAGTGGTGACCGTTCGGTGCGATTACCACGGCGCCAGGTGTTCTCGTCGCCGGTGAGAATGCCGCGATAGTGCTTGAGTTCCACCAGGTGTAGTCGCCCGCGGCCCAGCACGAACGCGTCGATTTCGTGCCAGCTGCCCTGCTCGTCCATGAACTCGAAGTTGGTCCAGGCGCGGTAGGGCGAGGCATTGGGCAGCACCGCTTTCAGGTACTCCAGCCCGGAACGCTCATGGGCGTACTCGGAGGCAGAGACTTCCACCCACCTTTTCGGTCCTGCTCCGCCCGGGCGACCAGGCACGCCTGGTTGACCCGGTGGCGCAGTCGACATCGGCAGATCCCCCTTACGCGGCAGAGAGTCAGACTAACCGTTGCGGTTCACGACGCAGGTGACGGCGGCCGGGGTGTGAGGGAGCGGTAAACCACCAGCGGAAGGATGACGAGTGCGACCCACTCGCCCCGCTGAAGGGACACACCCCTCGTGCTCCACGCCAAGCCCCACGGGGCCCGCAAGGGCGGCTTCGGCGGGTCCATCGCTGCCGAGGCCGGGGGCCTGGCAGTGCCTGTCTGCGCCGCCTCCGACGCGTCAGGCTGCGAAACGTGACCGCACCCCCACACCGGCAGAGGCGCACGGTGCGAGCAGAATCGGCGGACGCCACTCCATCGGCTCGCAAGAACTGACCCACCACCTCCAGGCCGAGCCCGTACAGGCGGGCGGACGTGGAGAGGTCAAGGCACGCGAAGGTAGCGTCAGGTACGTCGATATCTTGCCAGCTCTCCATAACTTCAGTCGACCTACCTCGGCGTCGAGCCGGGCGATCGCGGACGTCAGCTGCTCGAGTCCGAGGAGCTTGAACAGCTGGTCGTAGAAGTCGACCGGGCGACCCTCCAGGATGGTGCCCAGCTCGTCGTAGCTGAGCAGGGGGCGGTACAGATCGAGCGCGGCAGACCAGCCGAGAACGCTCGGCGATTCCTGTTTCTTGCCTTCCCGTTGGACCCCAGATCGTGTGCTCCGCCACCGGCACGTCACCCGCCGGCCAGTCCACGCCGAGAGTGGTGACACCCGATCCCTCTTCGATGATCCCGATGCGCACCTCGGCCGGCACGTCTGCGTGCAGATTGCGCCAGCTCCTGGTCCATACCGTCGCCTTATCGGTCCAGCGCGAGTTGACTCCGGTGAGGGCAAGCTCCAAAGCCTCTGCGATGGAGGACTTGCCGGACCCGTTGCGTCCGGCGATCACGGTCAGTCCTGGCCCGGGCGGGATGTCCACCTTGACCCTGGCGCCGATCCCCCGGAAACCCTGCACCGATATTGATCGTAGGTACGCACCGGCCGGCGCCGCGGAGTCGTCGATGCGTGCATTGAGCGATGCCACCCGCTCCACCGCTGTCTCCCCGACAGCCAGCACGTCCGCGAGGTCGTCGTCGGATTCCAGCGCCGCCATCACCACCAGCTTGGCGTCGTCAGTCAGCGCATCGTCGTCCTCCGCGCGCTGCAGAACCAGGTTCTTCAGTTGATCGTCAGCCATCCGATGCCCCCAAGCATTCGATCGTGATCGTGAAGCATCAACCGGTTCCGCGGCAAGGGATTCGGGTCTCACTCATCAGTTTCGCCCGATCGGGTCACGGTCCGGATTGAATCACCGCGCAGGGTTCAGCGAAACTGCCGCGTCTGGGCTGCGATGAGTGAATGAACCATCTCCGGCGGAAGCGCAGTGACCTCGATCTCCACACCGAGGGCCGCGATCGCCTGGCCCTGCCACGACTTTCCGCGCAGATGACGAACCGCCGCCTCGTCGGAGACGCAGAGAATGAGGCGCCGAGCCTTTGTCGGCAGGCTCTGTGCGATCCAATGAAGTTTGACGGCATCGTTGACGAGCTTGAGCTTCTGCGCCCCTTTGGCCGGACCCTGGTGTGCCCAACACTCGACGAGCGCAGTGAGATCCACGTCTGCACCATCGACGTTGACCGAGGCACCAGAGAGATGCTCGAACCGCCGTGGCATCAGCCGCACGCCGACTCGATCCCCGAGCATCGCCAGCATCACCCCTTCTGCTGCCTGCTGCTCGTGCGAGCTCCCGCGGGCACCTCGTCATTGCCCAATGGCGGTGTTCTGGTCATCACTCCTCCTCGAACAGTCGGCGACTGAACCTAGCGATTCGATCAAGTCCGCTCCAACAGCAAACACCATGGAGACGGCAGGCCCCACAGGTTCGGCAGGAGAGTTTGCCGGTCAGTACTCCCCCCGTTGGGGTGCCAGTTGCCGAGTGCGCCAGACTCAAGAAACAGACGATTTCGGCGGCCCCCATCAAGTCGTCCGCAGCGATCTCGAATCGCACGCTGGCGAGTCCAAATGATGTAGACAGCCGGTTGACCAGCCGAAGTCACTTCACAGCGATCGCGTCACCGCTGGGTGAACGTCACGCTGCCCTCCACGCCGCACGCCCGGCAACGGGCGCTCGACTCGACCCGATCGCACTCCGGGTACCGATCTCCCCATTCCAGACTGTGCTTGTCGGATCCGTCGGCTGAGCCTGGGCACTGCGGCGCCTTCTTCTCGATCTGGCCGAGCACCGGTGCGACCGACAGCGCGTAGATACTGTCTAGCTCTCGATTGTCGTAATCGTCGTCGAACATCTTTGACTCCTCGTCAGTAGAGGTACATGTGTATCGGCCGACGCAGTCGGTCACGTTCGGCCCTCGATGATGTGGCTCACCTGCTGAGTGGGCTCGCCCCGTGTGCGCTCCGACAGCGAACGTCCTCGAAACGACCGCCTCGCAGCTTCGGCTCACAGAGATGGCCGGTCACCGGCTCGAGCTCGCCAGGTCGTGGTCCCGCCACGTCACCACTGCCCACATCACGACCGTTCGATGACGGTCCGAAACGCCGAGATCGGCCCGACATCCGGCAGCGCCCGCTCCAGTCGAGCCAGCACGTCCGCTGCGCTCTCGTTGCTGACTGCCGCCCCGTAGAGCGCCGCAACCGTGGGCGTCCGGCTCTGCGCCTGCACACAGTGCAGCAGAACGGTCTTGCCCTCGGCTCGCAGGCTGCGAAGCAGTTCGACGGTGTCGCGCAACACGAATCCGAGGTTGGGATTCTTGTCGACGCCGTCCTGGTCGACGAGCCGCACCTCAATGTGTTGTGTACCAACCGGAATCGCGTCGGCGTCGCGATCGCCGACCCGGCACAACGAGACTACCGCGTCGATATTGGCATCGAGCGGCCGCAGCGCGGCGATGGCACCGAGATGCAGACCGTCGTCTAGCGGATGTACGGCGCGGGCACTCAGGTCGCCCTTCCGCTCGTATCCGTAGTCGAAGGGGTCCGGCTGTCCTCCGCGAAGGATTGCAGTGGTCACCGATTCGAGTTCCCGCACGCGCATTCCTGGCCAACCGTGCAGTGTCCGGCGCCACTCGGCCGGAACCGCGGACGCGCCGTGCAGCGCACCGAGCAGGCCGCCGGCGATGGCCGCGACGGTGTCGGTGTCGTTGCCGCTCCGGACCGCCGCATCCAGGGCGTGCCGCAGATGGTCGGCCCGGAACATCTGGCCGGCTGGATCGTCGTCGGGGATCGGTGTGCCGGCGATGGCGCTCCACGCTGCCTGCAGCGCACCGACCACCCAGCCGTTCGACGGAAAGTCCCGTGGTCGCAACCGTTCCGCCTCATCGAGACGCTCGGACCACACTCCGCGCCGATCTGTCACCAGCTGCTCAAGCCCGCGCCGGATGTCCAGCTCACCTGTCAGCACTGCATGCCGGATGGCCAGGCACCAGAGGACGCAGGCGTCGGCGCAATCGGGGTCGCCGTGGGTGAGGTCGCTGATCGCGATCGCCGCCTCGACGGTCGCTTCCTCACCTGCTTGCTCACCCTGACCGAGGTAGGCCAGTGTCACCGGCGCGGTGCGCATCAGAGAGCCGTTGCCGGCCGCCTTGGCGCCGTCCGCGAACGGTCGGGCGGCATACTTCCTCGCCGAGGCTGCGGGTCGCGCGGAACCGATCGCCGCAAGAACCTCACGGGTCTGGATGCCGACATCTTTCGCCGTTTTCTCCCACTCGACCCAGCGGCGGACGATGGTGTCCTGCGCTTCCTCGTCGCGAAGGTCCGCGCCGGTGGCGGCGACCTCGGCGATGGCCATGGACGTGTCGTCGGTCCATTCGCCGGGTTCCCAGCCGAAGGACCCACCGCCCACCATCTCGACTGCCAGCTCTGATCCACGCGGTGGCTGGAACTCGTAGGGCGCACCCAGCGCGTCGCCGGTCGCAGTACCGAGAAGTACGCCGGACGCTCGATCATGTTGCGGTAGTCAGTTTCATGAGGTCGCCTCCAGGAGTGGGTGCTTGATGTTCAGAATGCTCAGGTGCGCGATCCGGCGATCCGGTAGTGCCACGCCCCGGATCTGGGCCCGCGGCGTGTCCATCCGCACCGCGATACCGCGCTCGTCGACGCCATCGGCCCACAGGTCGACGTTGTCCAGTTGGGCCAGCATCCTCCGCGCCCGCCGGGACGGCACGGGCTCGGCAACGTTGGCGGAGAGCGCTTCGAAGATGGCGGTTTCCACCATCGGCATCAGATGGGCAGCGAGAGCTGCCGGCGAGCCGAACACTTCCAGGACCAGCGGCTGGCCACCGACGCCGATGAGCGCGCCGCACTGCCCGGCGAGTGGCCTGATCGGCGGATCCATCGTGCCGCGTTCATGGCTCGCTTCCTTGAGCTGATCGGTCAAGGACGCCGTCGGCACTCGTCGCACCGACTGGTATCGCTCGACGTCGCTCCACACCCTCGCTTGGCGTTCGGAGTGGTTCGCACGCAACGACATCTGCACCCGCACCGTGGATCGGCGAGCGCGTCTGTGGTGACCGACCCCGCCGCCCCATCGGTGCTGTTCCACGCACGCCACCTCGACGGGATAGGGCCCGCCGACCGGCAGGATGGCATCGCGGACCAGTGCGCGGTCTGCCAACCACCCTCGAACAGTTCGCCCTCCAGGAGCAGGGCCGGTTGCACACCTCGGTTGTGGATTGACAGCATCTCCACCACTGGTCCCTCCGGGTTTTCACCGACCTCGAGCTCCGCGTGAGCACCCGTCGCCAGACCGCGGATCGGTGTCGCGGCCGACCAGACCGGGAACACCGTCACCACATCACTCGGGCCGTACGACAGGCCGCGTCCCACGTGCATCTGCGGCATCGTCAACTTCGTCATCAGAGCCTCCCCTGTTAAGCGCATCATTGCGCTAATTACTGGATGCTGTCAGGATACGGCAGAGGTCCGACACAGGGTCGACGCGGAAGGAGGCAGGCATGACGCAGGTGTTTCGGGATCGCTCCGGACGACGGTTGGAGGACTACCCGCGGCCGTCGGTGGCCGTCGACGTCGCACTGCTGACGGTGCTGCCCGCAGACGAGCCGACGCTCGGCGTCCTGCAAGTGCGGGGCGAACGTCGCGGGTGGGCACTGCCGGGCACCTTCCTGCACCCCGGCGAGCGTCTGGTCGACGCCGCACTCCGCTGCCTGACCGACAAGGCCGGCGTCAGCGGCATGCACCCCCGCCAATTGCACGTCTTCGACGACCCCGATCGCGACGACCGCGGCTGGGTACTCTCGGCCGCACATGTCGACGCCTGTCCCGTCGATCGCTTGACCCATCGCACGCCGGAGTCCACCCGTCTCGCGCCAGTCGCCACACCCGGGCGGCTGCCGTTCGGACACGGCGACATCATCGAGTTGGCCGTGGACGATCTTCGCCGTCGTTACGCGCGCGATCCTGATCCGGCTGGCTTGTTGGGGCGGGCATTCACCCTTCGTGAGCTACGGGTCGTGCACCAGGCGGTCGCCGGTAGGGATCTGCAGCGCGATACATTCCGCCGCTCGGTGGAGGACAGACTGGTAGCCACGGGCAGCATGTCGGAGGGATTACGAGGACGACCCGCGGAACTGTTCACGCGACGGTGACTGCCCGCGGCGGCGACCTCGCTTCCGTCCAGCCCCGAACTGACCTGATAGTTGCTTGGCGTGTCTGCGTACGGTTGTGATGCCGCGCAGGTCGATCACCGCACGGTCCGGGCGACGTAGCCGGAACTTTTCGCGGAAGTGGTGCTGCCCGATCCGGTGCGGCCTGGCATCCAACTCGTTCATCGTCACGGGCGTAGGTGCTTGATCGTGACGCGGTGCTGCTCGGTCAACCGCTGGGCGATCAACGAGCGGTGGCAGGCCGCTGGGTCGCGCTCGACACAGAACAGCGCTGCGGTTCCGCTTCTCGGCAGCGCCGACACGATCGGTGTGAGGTCGGCGCGGTCGAGGATCTCGGCGGTGTAGCGGCGGGTGTACTTGGCAGCGAGTTCGCGGCGCGAGCGCTTGCCGACCCCGCGGCGGTCGTCCTCGGCGTATTGGAGCTGGCGTAGTTCGGTGGTTGGGGCGAGTTCAGGGTGGTGCTCGTATGCGATACGGGCATCGGCGAGGGCCGCCTGCAGCCGGAGTGAGTTCGCCCAGGCGTACTCGGGTCCGCGGACACCGCGGCGCTGACGTACGTCGAGCAGCAGGCGGACGTCTGCGTGCCGCAGTCGTTGCAAGAAATACTCGCCGTCGAAGCCATAGACGCCGATTGTGACCATTCTGAGCACCGGAAATTACCCCTCTGCCCGCTACCCGTGCCGGTTCAACCGGCACGAGTAGCGGAGTCGGCGAGTTGGCATCACGCGACGGCGGTCCCCTCAAGTTCGACCATTTGGCCGGGGATCGCCAGTCGTGTCACCCCGAGCATCGTGGTGGTCGGCGCCGCTCCGGCGGTGCCCAACCGCGACGCCAGCACGCCGTAGTGCGGGAACAGCAGATCGACGTCGGTGGTGTAGACGTTGAGGCGGACGAGGTTCGCGAGGGACATGCCTGCCTCGCCGAGGACGGCCTCCAAGTTGTCGAGACTCAGCGCCAACTGTGCCGCCATGTCACCGTCATGCTGGGGCTTGCCGTCGCCGCTCATCGCGGTCTGGCCCGAGATGTACAGGGTCCGGGTGTGCCCGGAAACGATCTCACCCTGGTTGAATCCCATCTCCACCGACCAGGTGACCGGGTTGACTGCCGTTCGTTCCATTGCCACATTCGCTCCATTCGATTCATGGGGAGTACGCACGTCCGGCGGCTCGGTAGCCGCCAGTTTGACGTCGCGTGGACGAGCCTCCCAACAAATCACGACATACTGTGTCGTGTATTTCAGTAGAGTTTCGTATGCGCGCCGATCGGTTGGTATCGCTGGTGCTGCTGCTGCGCCAGCGCGGCCGGCTGTCCGCGGACACGCTGGCCCGTGAGCTGGAGATATCTACCCGTACCGTGCTGCGCGACATCGAAGCGCTGTCCGCGGCGGGCGTCCCGGTCTACGCCGAACGCGGCCGACACGGCGGATTCGCGCTGCTGCCCGATTTCCGGACCGAGCTCACCGGACTGAACCACGACGAAGCGCTCGCCCTGCTGACCGCCGGATCGGGGCACGGCGCGCAGGTATTCGGCCTCGGCTCGGCACTCGCTTCGGCCATGCGCAAGCTCGTCGACGCGCTGCCCGAAAGCCACCGAGCCACTGCGAGCGGTGTGGACCAGCGTTTTCTCGTCGACCCGGAAACCGACCTGCTCTCACGTCGACAGATCACTGAGGACGTGCCCGGCACCATCATGATCGAGGTCCGAGGCGCTGTGCTCGCCGGACGCAAGCTGCGCATCCACTACGCGGCTGTCGACCAGACCCCGAAATGGCGCACGGTGGACCCGATCGGCCTGGTCACCGTGCGCGACAAGGGCTATTTGCTGGCCACCACGTCCGGCGCGGATCGGACCTACCGGCTGTCCCGAATCTTGGCCGCTGAGGAACTCGCCGAACCCGCACAGCGACCGGACAAGGTCGATCTGGACCAGATCTGGCAGGAACGCAGCACGCGGTTCCGGACCGGCGGCGACCAGGTCACCGTGCTGGTACGGCTGAACCCGGCGCGGCGGGAGGAGCTGGTGGGCACCGCGCTGGCAGTCCTCGCCGAAGAATCCGATGCAGACGGCTGGCTGCGACTGGAGATGACCTTCCAAGATTCGAGACACGCCGAATGGGCGCTGTGGCAGGTCGCCACCAACTCGGAAGCCCTGGCCCCGCAAGGGTTGCGCACAGCCCTGCGCAACCGCGCCGCTGCAATGGCCACCCTCTACGAAGCGCCCTGCTGAGCGTCGAAGGCGATTCCATGCCATGCGCGGCGGCGAAGTTCTCGACCTCGAGTTCTCACCTGTCCTGCGCCTGAACGCCCGTTCGGTACACCGTCAACTGCGAAGAGCCGACATGACTCCCGGGCATCGGTAAGGATTCCCCCGGGCGTTGACACATATGTGAGCATCACTGGATCTCAACGAAGGGCGCTGGCATGACGCAGGGTGTATCGGGATCGTTCCGGACGACGGTTGGAGGACTACCCGCGACCGTCGGTGGCCGTAGACGTCGCACTGCTGACGGTGCTGCCCGCAGACGAGCCGACCCTCGGCGTCCTGCAGGTGCGAGGCGAACGACGCGGGTGGGCACTGCCGGGCACCTTCCTGCATCCCGGCGAGCGGCTGGTCGACGCCGCCCTCCGATGCCTGGCCGACAAGGCCGGCGTCAGCGGCATGCACCCTCGTCAGCTTCATGTCTTCGACGACCCCGACCGCGACGATCGGGGCTGGGTACTCTCGGCCGCGCATGTCGACGCCTGTCCCGTCGATCGCTTGACCCATCGCAGGCCGGAGTCCACCCGTCTCGCGCCAGTCGCCACACCCGGGCGGCTGCCGTTCGGACACGGCGACATCATCGAGTTAGCCGTCGATGATCTTCGCCGTCGTTACGCGCGCGATCCCGATCCGGCTGGCTTGTTGGGGCAGACTTTCACCGTTCGTGGGCTACGGGTCGTGCACCAGGCGGTCGCCGGTAGGGATCTGCAGCGCGATACCTTTCGCCGCTCGGTGGAGGGCGGACTGGTACCCACGGGCCGCATGTCGGAAGGTCTACGAGGACGACCGGCCGAACTGTTCACGCGACGGTGAGTGGTGCTCGTGATCGGCAGCTGCGTCACAAAGCCCGGCTCGAGATGGCTGCCGCGGGACTGTCGGCGGCCATCGGTAGCGTGACCGGATGGGCAAGAACAACCAGGCCAGACGCGCGGCGAAGGCCAAGTCCCGGGCGCGACAACGGGCACGGGACGCGCATCAGGACCGTGAGCAGGGCCGAGGCCGCTC